>Ga0209025_1001090_pt1 | contig 39279 bp, 36 predicted proteins | sample AraplaMF_Col_mLB_FD_184256 | JGI IMG/M metagenome (GOLD analysis project Ga0209025, IMG submission 184256) | Arabidopsis root microbial communities from the University of North Carolina, USA - plate scrape MF_Col_mLB (SPAdes) (version 2) | ecosystem: Host-associated > Plants > Roots > Endosphere... | reverse complement strand
TTGTAAGCCCCTGTTTTTGTCGATACTATTTCAATAAGCGAAACGCTTTCTCTGTATTAGCAAAATGCAGTTTTACAAACTCAGGTAATCTTTCTTTACCTACTTTTTGAATTAATTTAGCAGCGGCAATATCAACTTGTTTACCAGCACCTTTTGGAAGTAGCATACCAGCTTTTTTACTTAGTTCATCAAATTGTTTTACGAATGAGTAACGAGCTAAAATGGAAGCGGCGGCAACAGCTAAATGAACACTTTCACCTTTCGTAGCGAAGTAAACATTTTCACGCTGTACCTGTTTTTGTTTTGCTAAATACTTATAGTATGTATCAGGTTGCGTAAATTGGTCGATTAAGATGCCTTCTGGTGTTGTAGGAGCAATTTTCGCTAATAAGTTTGTAATGGCTTTATTGTGTAGTAAAGCTTTTAGCTTACCTTGATTATTTCCTTTATCAAATAGCTCGTTATATTTTTCATTATGAAGAACGAGAGAGCTGTAAGGAGCAACGTGAAGTAGTTGTTTTGCAATAGCGGTAATTTGAGCATCGTTTAAGTTTTTGGAGTCTTTTACACCAAGTTCTTTTAAAAGTGGAATTTGTTTTGCGTCCACATATACAGCAACTACTGTCATCGGTCCGAAGTAATCACCAGTACCTACTTCATCTGATCCTGCTATAGACATTGTACCGATGGAAGCAGGCGGTGCAAAACGATGAGAATCGACCGATTTTTTTACAGTTGTTTTCGGTGTTTGAGAGACAGTTTGCCAACGAGAAGCTTCTGCTTCAGCACGTCCACCTTGGAACATTACTTTTCCAGATTTATATGCTGTAATCGTGCAAGATGGCACCTTTGCCATAAAGATACCGCCTTGCGGAATTTTTGAGCTAAGTGCTTGTTTATATTGTTGTTTCATGTCTTCAATTACTGTAGAACTTGTTTGTATTACGATAGAATTTGACAAAATGGTCGCTCCTTTTTTATATTGTTATTTTTATCATATCGGATTGTTCTTTCTGTTTCCATATTATGATGGTTCATGGTATGATAAACTTTAGGATTCTGTACGTGATTGGAGGCCGGTGAGTTGTCACAACAAAAGGGAAATAAAAGTCGAATTAATGTAGAAATCTATGGTCAACAATATTCAGTTGTTGGCGATGAAAGTACAAGTCATATCCGCATGGTAGCAGCGATTGTGGATGATAAAATGCGCGAACTCAATGCCAAGAATCCTTCGCTTGATACGAGTAGACTAGCGGTATTGACGGCGGTAAACGTCATACACGATTACATAAAATTAAAAGAAGAACATGAGAAGTTGAAAGAAAGTATGACAAAAAAAGGAATGGAATAAACATGATTGATATTATTATCATTTTACTGCTTGTTATGGGATTTTTCCTCGGATTACGCAGAGGTTTTATCTTACAACTTGTAAAGTTAACAAGCTTTATTATCGCATACCTTGTTGCATACTGGTACTGTAAAGATTTAGCGCCAGCACTTGCGAAATTTATTCCGTATCCATTTGATAAAAATGTATCTGTTCCAGAATGGATTGATGCAAATAATATTGAGACAGTATTTTATCAAGCAATTGCGTTTATCGTATTATTTATTATTACAAAAATCGCACTTTCATTACTTGGTAATTTGTTAAATATGTTTGCAGAAATACCGGTGTTAAAGCAAGTAAATGCGTTTGCGGGGGCAATCCTCGGATTTTTAGAAGTATATATTATTTTGTTTGTTTTAATTATTGTTGGAAATATTCTTCCGATTGAACAAATACAAACACCATTACAAAAATCATCAATTAGCAAAATAATTGTAGACGATACACCGATTCTCTCTGAAAAGGTGAAGGAGCTATGGCAGACAGGTAGCAGAGTATAACTTCTCTTTTTTCGGAAAGAGAAGTTTTTTTCTATGAAAGAAAGGCGGGGCAATGATGAAAGTAAATAAAAAACAAGTTATTAAATTACTAGAGACAATCGGGCTTTTTATGGAATTAAAGGGTGCGAATCCATTTAAAATATCTGCATTTCGTAAAGCAGCAGCAGCACTAGAAAGTGATGATCGTAGTCTTTCTGAAATTGAAGATTTCACAAAGATTCCAGGTATCGGAAAAGGAACGGCAGCAGTTATTCAAGAATATATAGAATCGGGAACATCTGAAGTATTACAAGAACTTGAAAAAGAAGTGCCAAGCAGTTTGTTACCTTTATTAAAACTTCCGGGCCTTGGTGGTAAAAAGGTAGCTAAGTTATACAAAGAACTTGGTGTTGTGGATATGGAATCGTTAAAAGCTGTTTGTGAGGAAAATAAAGTACAAGCTTTAGCAGGTTTTGGTAAGAAAACAGAAGAGAAGATATTAGAAGCAATTGATCAAGTAGGATCTCGTCCAGAACGTTTACCGATTGCGATGGTATTACCTATTGCCGGGGAAATAGAGGAGAAGTTGTCGAATATTACCGAAGTAATTCGTTTTTCTCGCGCTGGTAGCTTACGCCGTGTTCGTGAGACAGTGAAGGATTTAGATTTCATTATTGCAACGACAGAACCAGCAGCAGTACGTGAACATTTATTGCAATTCGATAATATGATTGAAGTAATTGCAAGTGGAGATACGAAAGTTTCTGTTCGTCTTCAATACGAATATGATATTTCAATCGATTTCCGTTTAGTAAAACCAGAAGAGTTTATTACAACGCTTCATCATTTCACAGGATCAAAAGACCATAACGTAAAAATGCGCCAAATTGCAAAAGATAAAGGCGAAAAAATTAGTGAGTACGGTGTAGAGAAATTGGAAACAGGTGAAGTAAAAACATTCGAGACTGAGGAAGAATTTTTTGCTCATTTCGGTCTTCCATTTATCCCACCAGAAGTGCGTGAAGATGGAAAAGAAATTGAATTAATTAAAGAGTATCCAAACTTAATTCAGTTTTCTGATATACAAGGTGATTTACATATGCATACAACGTGGAGTGACGGTGCTTTTTCTATTGAAGAAATGGTACAGGCATGTCGTGCCCGTGGATATAAGTTTATGGCGATTACTGATCACTCACAATACTTGAAAGTAGCGAACGGTTTAACGAAAGAGCGTCTTCGTGAACAAGCGAAAGAAATTGAACGCATGAATGAAAAGTATTCAGACATTACAATTTTACGCGGAATTGAAATGGACATTTTACCGGATGCATCACTTGATTTTGATGATGAAGTATTAGCAGAATTAGATTATGTTATTGGAGCTATCCACTCTAGCTTCTCACAAGACCGTGAAACGATTATGAAGCGTCTTCGCGCTGCACTTGAGAATAAACATGTTACAATGATTGCTCACCCGACAGGACGCCTTCTTGGACGTCGCGAGGGTTACGATGTAGACACAGATTTATTAATTGAACTCGCAAAAGAAACAAATACAGTTTTAGAATTAAATGCAAATCCAAACCGTCTAGATTTAAGCGCGAAATTATTAAAACAAGCACAAGATGCTGGTGTAAAAGTAGCGATTAATACGGATGCTCATACACTTGAAATGTTAGAAGACATGGAAACAGGTGTAGCAGCAGCACGTAAAGGTTGGATTCAAAAAGATAACGTGATTAACACGTGGGATATTGAACGTTTATTAGACTATATTAAACGTAATAAGTAACACAAGGGGGACCTGCAACATGTTAGAAAGAACGTTGCGTGTATTAGAATACAATAAAGTAAAAGAACAATTACTTGAACATACAGCCTCTTCACTTGGTCGTGACAAAGTGAAGAATTTAGTACCGAGCACTGATTTTGAAGAAATTGTAGAACTACAAGATACGACGGATGAAGCGGCGAAAGTCATTCGTTTAAAAGGGAGTGCGCCATTAGGTGGTATTACTGATGTTCGCTCAAATGTGAAGCGTGCAAAAATCGGAAGTATGTTAAGCCCAAATGAACTACTTGATATTGCAAATACGATGTATGGTAGTCGCAATATGAAACGTTTTATCGAAGATATGGTTGATAATGGTGTCGAGCTTCCGATTTTAGAAACTCACGTCGCTCAAATTGTATCTTTATATGACTTAGAAAAGAAAATTACAAATTGTATCGGTGATGGCGGTGAAGTAGTCGATAGCGCAAGTGATAAACTACGTGGTATTCGTAACCAAATTCGTACTGCGGAAAGCCGTATTCGTGAAAAGTTAGAGAATATGACGCGTTCTTCAAACGCACAAAAGATGTTATCTGATGCGATTGTAACGATCCGTAACGAACGTTACGTAATCCCGGTAAAACAAGAATACCGCGGTGTATATGGTGGTATTGTTCACGATCAATCTGCTTCTGGACAAACGTTATTTATTGAACCACAAGTAATTGTAGAATTAAATAACGCACTTCAAGAAGCACGTGTGAAAGAAAAACAAGAAATCGAACGCATCTTATTAATGTTAACAGAAGAAGTGGCAGTAGAAGCTGATATTGTTTTGTCTAACGTAGAAGTAGTTGCAAATCTTGACTTCATTTTTGCAAAAGCTTTTTATGCGAAGCGAATTAAAGCAACGAAGCCAATCGTAAATAACGAGCGCTACATGGATTTAAGACAAGCGCGTCATCCGCTTATTGATCCGGAAATTATTGTGCCAAATAACATTATGCTCGGTAAAGATTTCACAACAATTGTAATTACAGGACCGAATACAGGTGGTAAAACAGTTACGCTGAAAACGGTTGGTATTTGTGTATTAATGGCGCAATCTGGTCTTCATATTCCAGTAATGGATGAGTCAGAGATTTGTGTATTTAAAAATATTTTCGCTGATATCGGTGATGAGCAATCGATTGAACAAAGTTTAAGTACGTTCTCCTCACATATGGTGAACATTGTAGATATTTTAGAAAAAGCTGATTTTGAAAGCTTAGTTTTATTCGATGAATTAGGTGCTGGAACAGACCCGCAAGAAGGGGCTGCACTAGCAATTTCAATTTTAGATGAAGTATGTAATCGTGGTGCTCGCGTTGTTGCAACGACGCATTACCCGGAATTAAAAGCATACGGATATAACCGTGAGCAAGTTATTAATGCGAGTGTTGAGTTCGATGTGAACACATTAAGCCCAACGTATAAATTATTAATCGGTGTACCAGGACGTAGTAACGCCTTTGAAATTTCGAAGCGCCTTGGATTATCTGATCGCGTTATTGATCAAGCGCGTAACCATATTAGTACGGATACAAATAAAATTGAAAATATGATTGCGAAGTTAGAAGAAAGTCAAAAGAACGCAGAGCGTGACTGGAACGAAGCAGAAGCGCTTCGTAAGCAATCTGAAAAACTTCATCGTGAATTACAGCGTCAAATTATTGAATTTAACGAAGAGCGTGATGAAAAATTATTAAAAGCGCAAAAAGAAGGGGAAGAAAAAGTCGAAGCTGCGAAGAAAGAAGCAGAGGGCATTATTCACGAACTTCGTCAATTGCGCAAAGCGCAGCTTGTAAACGTGAAAGATCACGAGCTTATTGAAGCGAAGAGCCGCCTAGAAGGTGCAGCGCCAGAGCTTGTGAAGAAACAAAAAGTGAATGTGAAAAACACAGCGCCAAAACAACAATTACGTGCAGGCGATGAAGTAAAAGTATTAACGTTCGGTCAAAAAGGTCAATTACTTGAAAAAGTAAGTGATACAGAGTGGAGCGTACAAATTGGTATTCTGAAGATGAAAGTGAAAGAATCCAATATGGAATACATTAATACACCGAAGCAAACAGAGAAAAAAGCAGTTGCAAGTGTGAAGGGTAGAGATTATCACGTGTCGTTAGAGCTTGACCTTCGCGGTGAGCGTTACGAAGATGCAATGATGCGCGTTGAAAAATATTTAGACGATGCACAGCTTGCAAGCTATCCTCGTGTGTCAATCATTCACGGTAAAGGAACAGGAGCGCTTCGCCAAGGTGTACAAGATTACTTGAAAAAACATCGCGGCGTGAAAAACTACCGTTACGGTGACATGGGCGAGGGAGGCCTAGGTGTAACAGTTGTCGAATTAAAATAGCAAACAACGAAACAAAGGGGAAACCATTATATGTTTATGGACAAACTTGCAAAAGCATTGTTAGCTTGTTGTGGAATATTTTTGGTGATTGGGGTTATTTATTTAGTTGTTTTTGCGAAGTGAAGGAGCGTCAATCGTGGCATAATGATATTGCCATAGATTGACGCTTTTAATATACGAAAAGGAACAAAATATGAAAATCAACCAATACATAAGCGAAGCAAAATCCTGCTCAAGACGCGAAACAGATCGTCTTATTAAAGCTGGACGCGTGGCTATTAACGGCGAAATTTGTACGCACGGTGCTCTCGTGAGCGATGATGATGTTGTAACGATTGATGGGCAGGTTATTGCAAAAGAAGAGAAAGAAAAGGTGTATATCGCTTTTCATAAACCAGTTGGAATTACTTGTACAGCAGCCGATCATATTGAAGATAATATTATTGATTATATCAATTACCCAGAGCGAATCTTTCCCGTTGGACGATTAGATAAAGCATCGGAAGGACTTATTTTATTAACGAATGATGGCGCGATTGCGAATCAAATTTTACACGGAGATCACGAGCATGAGAAAGAATATGTTGTGACGGTAGATAAACCTTTTACAGATTGGTTTATTGATGAGATGTCCAGCGGTGTAAAGATTAAAGATGGAATGACGAAGCCATGCAAAGTGACGAGAGTCGGCCAATCTACATTTCGCATCGTTTTAACACAAGGAATGAACAGGCAAATTCGTAGAATGAGCCGTGCTTTCGGGTTTACTGTAACAAAGCTAAAGCGAGTGCGCATTATGAATATAGAATTACATGAGCTTGAAGTGGGAAAGTGGCGGAGCGTTACAGCTGAAGAGTTAGAAATTTTAATAGGGCAGTTATAGGGAGGAAAAATTTTCTCCCTATATTTTTTTGTCAGAAAAAATAAAACTATTGATTTTTTAAAAAATAGCCCATATAATAAAAAACAACAAGTTTCGACAAGATATTTTATAAAAGTAATGATGAGGACATGAGTTGTATTTTACGATTCTCAGAGAGGGAAGCCTTAGGCTGTGAGCTTCCTAATACGAAAAGACAAGCTTACCACCTCTAAACTTCAAGAGTGAACTGCATACATGATGCATTGTAATTCTTGGCGGATAAAACCGTTATCAATTTACACGAGCTATAAAATGAGCTTATTTCGTTATAAATTCATTTTATTAGAATAAGGGTGGAACCACGATTTCAACACTCGTCCCTTTGTTAGGGACGGGTGTTTTTTGCGTTCTTTTACGGGGAAGTATGCTTGAAAGAGGATATGTGACGGATTTTAATTCGGAATATTTTGTTAATTAATCATTTAGGAGGTTAGTAGAAATGAAATCATCTTTAAAATTTTCTGAGGTGTTTGCAATAAGTTTAATGTTATTTGCACTATTTTTCGGTGCAGGTAATATGATTTTTCCACCAGCGTTAGGACAAGGTGCTGGAACAGATGTATGGATCGCGTTATTTGGTTTTATCGTAACAGGTGTTGGATTGCCTTTATTAGGGGTAATCGTTATAGCTCTAAAGGGAGATATTAATGAGCTAGCAGGACGTGTGCATCCTATCTTCGCACTTGTTTTTATCACTGCAATTTATTTATGCTTAGGCGTATTCGTAAGCGTTCCGCGTACAGGGACAGTTGCTTATGAAATGAGTGTTGCACCATTTTTACCAAGTGAGATAGCTAGCCAATCCTATCCACTTGTTATCTTTACATTTATTTTCTTTGCGGTAACTTTCTATTTAGCTTTAAATCCTTCAAAATTAGTGGGACGCATCGGTAAAGTGTTAACTCCAATTTTATTAGCTGTTATTGCAATTATTGTAGGTAAAGCACTTATTACACCAATTGGAGAATTTGGTTCACCGACAGAAGCGTATAGTGCTCCTCTTTTCAAAGGTTTTATTGACGGATATTTAACTTTAGATGGACTGGCAGCACTTGTTTTCGGAAATGTTGTCATTAATGCTTTAAAAGCAAAAGGTGTTACAAATAAGAATAGCATTGCGAAAGTAACAATCTTTGCAGGATTTATTGCAGCACTTGGTTTACTACTTGTGTATTTAGCGCTTGCGTATCTTGGAGCTTCTAGTGTATCGCTTGGAATGGGCGCAAACGGAGGCATTATTTTAACAAACGTTGTAAATCATTTATTTGGTAGTTACGGAACATTATTACTAGGTATCGCAATTACAGCAGCATGTTTAACAACTTCTGTAGGTATTGTTGCAGCTTGTGGAGAATATTTCTCTTCCTTATTACCAAAGCTTTCATATCAAAAAGTCGTTTTCATTTTCTGTGTACTAGCATTTATGGTAGCCAATCTTGGTTTAACGCAGTTAAACGCATTAGCATTACCAATCTTAATCGCCATTTATCCAATTGGAATCGTTCTTATCGTATTATCACTTGTTGAAAACTACGTTCGTCTTCCATTAGCGATGTATGTGGGTGGTATTGTAGGAGCGTTCGCAATTAGTTTCTTTGATGGATTACACAATGCAAACCTTCAAATTGCAGCATTAGCACCTATTTTAGATAAAATTCCATTATATAGTGTAGGAATTGGTTGGTTAGTTCCAGGCATAATCGGTATAGGATTTGGTTATATAGTTTCTAAGTTTCAAAAGCAGGAAATTGCTGTAGAAAAATAGAGAAAAGAGGCTTTCTATAATAGAAAGTCTCTTTTTTTTGTAGAAAAAGCCACATATAGAGAAATTCAGATATTAAAAATTTTATACGTAATATAGTTGACAAAAAATTTATGAGTAGGCTAAGATTGACTTAGTTGTGGAAATATTGGAAGGGAAGTGAAGGAAAGGGGTTTCTATAACTATAGTGTTGTTATGGGAAGAGGTGAAAGAAGAGGAAAAGGGATAGTTTATTTTTTTTGATTTATATTGAGAATGATAATCAATGAATAAGTTTTATAATTTTTTCTCAGTTTCTATGCCTTCGTATAAGGAATAGGGTGAGATATTATTTTTAATATTCAATGAGAATGATAATCAATAATACTTATGTTACATAAAAGAATGCTAATTAAATATAGGTGGAAAAGGTTATTTTTTTCTTATAAATTGAGAATAATTATCATTTTTAAAAAGTGAAATGCAAGATAAACAAGGAGGAAACAAGAAAAATGAAAAAGTTTTCTGTATTACCCGCTTTTATTATGACATTTGTATGTATGCTAGCTTTTCTTGTAGTGCCGTTCGGACAAGCTTCAGCAAAATTAGCTGACGGTACGTATGATATTAACTACGTAATACAAAAAGCGGAAAACGAGTCAGCTTCAATGGCAAATGATTATTTTGAAAAGCCAGCTAAGTTAGTTGTAAAAAATGGTGAGATGAAAGTTCAAGTTCCAATGAACCATAGTGCTTGGATTACAGAATTTAAAGCACCGGAGAATGGAAATTTTGTTGATGCAAAAGTAGTGAGTAAGGACGAAGGGGCTGATAAAAGAACGGTTGAATTTAAAGTTGATGATCTATCAAAGCCGTTGGGAGTAAAAATTCATGTTGTTGTACCAAGTGCAAACTATGACCACCACTATACAATTCGTTTTGCGTTTGATGCAAATGTAAAAGCTGTAGGTGGCGATAACGGTGTAGTTGCTGCAACAAAAAATAATGACCAAGCGAAAACAGATACACAAGTAAAAGAAGAAAAAACGAAAGTAGAGAATAAAGAAGCGAATAAAGAAACAAATGAGAGTGGAAAAGCTGAAAAAACAGATAATCCAAAAACGGGAGACGAAGCACGTATCGGATTCTTTGCAGCGTTACTTCTTGTTTCAGGTGTTTTCTTAATTCATAAAGCGAAGCTAAACAAATAAATATTTCGAAGGGTGATGAATATATGTTTAAACAATTTAAAATGATTATTGCCGTATTTGCTGTTTTATTTACGTTTATCGCAACACTAGGTTCACAAGATGCAAAGGCTGCTACAAAACTAGCTGATGGGAAATATAATATTGCTTTTACTGTATGGAAAGGCGATAAAGATGAATCATCTAGAATGAATAGTTATTTTGAAAGCCCAGCAACATTAACAGTTAAAAATGGAAAACAATATGTTTCATTTAAAGTGAAAGATAGTTCTTCTATTAAAAGTTTCCAAGTAGAAAAAGATGGTCAATTTATAGAAACAACCGTGTTAAGTGAAAACAAAACAGATAATACTAGAGTTGTAGAATTTGAAGTTGCTGACTTGTCAAAAAAACTAAACGGCAAGGTGAAAATTAATATCCCAATTATTAATTACAATGCTTCATATGATATTCGCTTTGTATTTGATGGGAACAGTGTTAAATAATTAATTTTTTATAAAGGAGCGTTATTTCATTGAACAAGTATCTTAAGATTGTTGTTGCAATGTGTCTAATGATATTTACATTTGTATCAACATTACAACCACTTGCAGTTCAAGCAGCTACCAAGTTAGCTGACGGTGAATATTCAATTGGCTTCAAAGTTTTAAAAGATACATCAGATGAAGAATCGATGATGAATCAATATTCAGTAAGCCCGGGAACTTTAAAAGTGAAGGATGGGAAAAAGAAAGTATCCTTTACATTAACGAATAGTTCATGGATTACGAAGTTTGAAACAGAAAAAGCAGGCCAACTTGTTGAGACAAATGTAATTAGTGAAGATAAAGAAAAAGATACAAGAGTAGTAGAATTTGATGTGGAAGATGTAGAGAAGGTATTAAATGCAAAAGTAAAAGTAGATATTGATTTTTTAAATTATCATCATGACTATGATGTACGCATTGTCTTTGATCAAAATAGTATTAAACCCGTTCATGTAGAAAAGCCAAATGAAAAAGAGGACCCAGCTAATAAGCCAGATCCAAATGAAAAACCTGATCCGAGTCAGAAGCCCGACCAAAAGCCTGACCCAGATCAACAACCAAATTCTAACACAATTACAGATGGTGAGTACAGCATTCCATTTAAAGTGTTCAAAGATCAAACAGATGAAGAATCCAAGATGAATAGTTACATGGTAAATCCAGGAGTATTAAAAGTAGAAAATGGTAAGAAAAAAGCCGTTATAACACTAAAAAGTAGCTCATTAATTAAAAATTTCCAAACGGAAAAAGATGGTGCATTTGTTGATGCAAAAGTAGTGAGTGAGGATAAGGAAAAAGATACAAGAGTAGTAGAGTTTGAAGTAAACGATTTATCTAAAAAACTAAATACAAAAGTATTTATCGAAATGGCATCAAAAAATTATAAGCAAACGCATGATGTACAACTTTTATTTGAACAAGATAAACTTGAAAAAATTAAAAATGAAGAGAAAAAACCAGAAGTAGAAAAACCAGACGATAATAAAAATCCAGATGCTGAAACAATTAAAGATGGTGAATACAGCATCAATTTTAAAACATTAAAAGATCAAACAGAAGAAATTTCAATGATGAACACATATACAAAAAGTCTAGGTGTGTTAAAAGTAAAAGATGGTAAGAAGTATGTATCCTTTACGTTAACGAATAGTGCTTGGATTACAAAGTTTGAATTTGAGAAAAATAGTTCGTTTGTTGATGCAAATGTAATAAGTGAAGATAAAAAAGCTGATACACGCGTAGTGGAAGTAGAAGTACCGGATTTATCGGAAAAGTTAAATGCAAAAGTAAAAGTAGATATCGATTCAATGAATTATCACCATTTTTACGATATTCAATTTGCATTTGATAAAGGTAGCATTAAGCCGTTAAATAACCAAGGCGGAAACGACAACCAAGGCGGAAACGACAACCAAGGCGGAAACAATAACCAAGGTGGAAACGACAACCAAGGCGGAAACAATAACCAAGGTGGAAACGACAAGCAAGGCGGAAACGACAACCAAGGTGGAAACAATAACCAAGGCGGAAACAACAACCAAGGCGGAAACAACAACCAAGGCGGAAACAATAACCAAGGTGGAAACGACAACCAAGGCGGAAATGATAACCAAGGTGGAAATAATAAACCGAAAGTAATAGTTGATCCGAAAAATTTAGTAGACGGTCAATATGATATTACATTTAAAGTATTAAAAGATAAAACAGATGAGATTTCAAAGATGCATGACTATGTTGTAAATCCAGCGAAATTAATCGTAAAAGATGGTAAAAAATACATTGAGATGACGCTGAAAAATAGCGTGTGGATTACGAAATTCCAAACGGAAAACAATGAGCTATTCGCTGATGCGAAAGTAATAAGCGAAGATAAAAATGCAAATACGCGAGTAGTACAGTTTGAAGTAGAAGATCTATTTAAAAAATTAAACGCAAAAGTAAAGGTAGACATCGATGAGATGAACTACCATCATTTCTACGATGTACAAATTCAATTTGATACAAATAATATCGGTGCGTTAGGAACTATTAAAGAGGATCCAAAAAATGAACCAAAAAATCCAGTGACTACACCGAAAGTAGATAATGTAAAAACAGTAGGTAATCCTGATTTTAATCGAAATGCAGATGATAAGAAGAAAAACAATGCTACAGATAATGATGCAAAAAAAGAGAAAAACTCAAAAACTGCAGATACAGCACAACTTGGTTTATACATGGTGTTACTGCTAGGTTCACTTGCTTTACTAGTTCGTAAATATAGAGCGGGTAGATTGTAATTTTTGGAGTCTTGATGCATGTTCGCGTGCATCAAGACTTGTTTCATATTGTATGGAAAGGAGTGGTGATTGAGAGTGAAGAAAATTGCAAGTGTACTAATGGCTATCATTTTGTTAATGAGTATAGCCGGGTGCTCATCACCAAAAAAAGAAACAGCAAAGCAGGTAAAGAGTGAGAGTAAAGAGCGCATTGTTGCAACAACAGTGGCTGTTACTGAAATTATGGATGCGTTAGAAGTAGATTTAGTCGGCGTTCCAACAAGTTCTAAAACTTTACCAAAGCGATATAAAGGTTTACCTGAAGTTGGGAATCCAATGAGTCCAGATATGGAAAAGGTAAAATCATTAAAGCCGTCAGAAGTATTATCTGTGACAACACTTGAATATGAATTAAAGCCAGTTTTTGATGGTGTGGGTATGAAAGCAAACTTTTTAGATTTAACAAGCTTGAAAAATATGCAAAATTCTATTAGCGATTTAGGTAAGAAATATGGACGTGAAAAGCAGGCTGAAGAAGTTGTAACTAAGTTAGATAAAAAGGTTGCTAGCATTCAAAAAGAAGTAAAAGGAAAGAAAGAACCGACAGTACTTATTTTGTTAGGTGTGCCAGGAAGTTATTTAGTAGCAACAGAGCATTCTTATATTGGAGATTTAGTGAAACAACTAGGTGGTAAAAACATTGTACAAGGTGAACGAGTAGAGTATTTAGCTTCTAATACAGAGTACTTAAAGAAAGCTGATCCAGATATTATTTTACGAGCAGCTCATGGTATGCCTGATGAAGTTGTAAAAATGTTCGATAAAGAATTTAAAACGAATGACATTTGGAAGCACTTCGCTGCAGTTAAAAATACCCGTGTTTACGATTTAGAAGAGCATTTATTTGGAACGACAGGCAATTTAGCAGCAATTGAAGCGTTAGATGAATTGAAAAAAATGATGTATCCGTGATGCATTTTAATATAAAGGAAGAGTGGAATGAATAAAAAAACTTGGAGTTTCCTCATTGTTACTGCATTGCTTATTGTTATGACATCATTGTCAGCGATGAAAGGGAGTTTAGAAGTAGGTATTGTTGAGCTTGTACAAGGGATATTTACAGGGGGAAATGAAGATGTTGAAGTGATTAAAGATTTACGTTTCCCACGTATTATTATTGCACTATTTACTGGAGCAGCTCTGGCTGTTTCAGGTGTGCTTTTTCAAGCTGTTATGAAAAATCCACTTGCTGATGCTGGTGTAATCGGGATATCTTCTGGAGCAAGTTTTATGACACTCGTTATTATTACGTTGTTTCCGCAATTCTTTTTCTGGACACCAGTATTCGCATTTTTAGGCGGTGCGCTTGCGTGTTATCTCGTTTACTCTTTTTCATGGAAGTCTGGATTAAGTCCACTCCGCATTATTTTAATTGGTATTGCTATTAATGCAATGTTTACTGGATTAAATGAATCATTCGTTACGATTTGTGGATATTTTATTAAGAGTATTAAGCAAACGACGACTTCTAACATAACAATGAAGACGTGGGGCGATGTAGAAATAATGGTGACTTATGGAACGATTGGTCTTATTCTTGCTCTGTTCGTAGGAGCTTGGTGTAACTTATTATCGCTACAAGATAAGACTGCGAAAAACTTAGGCTTGCACGTGACGAGAGTTCGTCTTATTATTTCTGCCATTGCAGTACTCTTAGCGGCAGTATCAACAGCGATTGCAGGTGTTATTGCTTTTGTAGGATTACTAGTTCCGCATATTTCAAGACAATTAGTCGGTTCAGACCATAAAGTATTAATTCCATTTTCTGCTCTTGCAGGGGCGTTATTAATTTTGACGGCAGATACGATTGGAAGGTTAATTGTGCCACCTAACGAAATTCCAGCAGCAACAATTATGGCGGTTATTGGTGGTCCATTCTTAATATTCTTGCTTAGAAAGAGTGATAAAGTTCATGGAAATTAAAAATGTAACCTTTTCATACGATAACGTAACAAATCGTTTAAAGTCTGTTAGTAGTGAAATAGAAATTGGGAAAATTACAACAATTATTGGCCCAAATGGATGTGGGAAATCAACATTACTTAGTGTCATGTCTAGAAATCACGCTCCTAGCAGTGGAGAAGTAATACTTGATGGGAAAGCGATTAGTGAATATAAACCGAAAGAGTTTGCTAGAAAGCTAGCGGTTGTCCATCAACAAAATGAGGCTCCAGCAGATATTACAGTGGAAAAGCTAATAAGCTTTGGGCGTATGCCATATAAAAATATTTTCTCTCCGCAAACAGATGAAGATAGAGAAGCGATTGAGCGTGCACTAGTATGTACGAATTTACAAAGTAAGCGTGATAAGCCAATTTATGCTTTATCAGGCGGAGAGAGACAGCGAGTTTGGATTGCAATGACATTAGCTCAAAATACACCAATGCTTTTCTTAGATGAGCCGACAACATATTTAGATATTTATTATCAGATAGAAATATTAGAGTTAGTGAAAGAGTTAAATGAAGTGTATGGACTAACGATTGTAATGGTATTACATGATATTAATCAAGCCATTCGTTACAGTGATCATATTATCGTTATGAAAGATGGAGAGATTGTTACGAAAGGTAATCCTAATGATGTAATAACAGAAGAAATGGTTAAAGCAATATATGGTGTAGATGTCGTTGTAAAGCAGGATGAAGATACAGGACTATACATGGTACCAATGGGAATCTAAAGGCTGAGCATAATCCGTTTTGAGGTGATAATTTGAATAGTAAGAAAGAACGGAAAAAGAATTCATTTTTTCAACGCATACTTACCATTGTGTTTTTAGGAATCTTTTTCTATTCAATGTATGAATTGGGTGGGATTTTCATGGATTATTATGAAAATCGTAAAGTAATGGCTGAAGCGCAACATATTTATAAGAGAAGTCCAATGGAAGAAAAATCAGAGGATGGGGAAGTACGTAAGCAGTTTCAAGCTCTCCAAAAAATTAATCCGGAGATAGTTGGATGGATTACGATGGATGATACACAAATTAATTATCCAATCGTTCAAGCGAAGGATAATGATTACTATTTATTTCGTAATTACAAAGGTGAAGATATGAGAGCAGGAAGCATTTTTATGGACCATCGTAATGATGTGAAATCTCAAAATCGAAATACGATTTTATATGGCCATCGTATGAAAGACGGTTCTATGTTTGGTAGTTTAAAAAAAATGTTGGATGAAGAATTCTTCATGTCCCATCGTAAATTATATTACGATACATTATTTGAAGGATACGATGTTGAAGTTTTTTCAGTATATACGACAACAACGGACTTTTATTACATTGAAACGGATTTTGAAAATGATGCAGCATATACATCGTTCTTAAAGGAAATTCAAGAAAAATCACTGTACAAAACGGATACGGAATTGACGGCTAATGATGAAATTGTAACACTTTCTACATGTGACTATGCGCTTGATCCAGAGGCTGGAAGGCTAGTTGTACATGCAAAATTAGTGAAAAGAAATTAAAGAAAAAGTATAGAATATGAGAAGTGATAGCGCTCCTCATATTCTATACTTAAAAAATAACTGTTTTTACTGTGCTGCAGCCATTGGCATACGTACAACTTTTACATCATAGTAAGCAATTTTATTATCAAGAATATATTCTGGCATTCCGCCTTGATGTGAGTGAGCATCTTTAAATGCTGAGCTCTTTGTCCAACCTTGGAAATCTTCTTTTGCATTCCAGCGAGTGCTAATTGTTACTTCATCATAATCAACTGTATTTTGCGTTAAAAGAACTTCTAATCCTAAAAATCCTGGCATCGTTTCAACTTTACCTACTTTATTAAAACGCTCAATTAATTTATGTCCATTTCCCTTTGTAATTTTAGCTGTATTTGTAACAATAATCATGTGTATTCCTCCTATAAATGTAGCTATATTTTCAAGAACTCATATATATTAAATGATAATGAAAATCATTATCATTGTCAATGGCAATAATGAAATATATAAATTTTTTTTGAAAGTATGATGTTTATTTCATAAGTTAGTAAATATATTGCGATTAGGTGTAAGGCTGAGCGGGTTGTACTAGCAAAGCGATAATATGGTATAGTGAAACGGGGCTGTTTTTCGGCCTCGTTTTTTACATGCTTCCTACTAATAGAAAGCATTCAAATGGAAAGGAAGACATTACATGCGATCTGAAGTAACTATAAAAATAAAACCGAAATTTATAAAAGAAATTAAAAGTGGATATCCGCTTATTTTAAAAGATGCAATTCAAAATTTAAACGATATTCGTGAAGAAGGGACAATCATCAAAGTAGTAGATGAGAAGAACCAATTTATCGGAAAAGGCTATTATGGAAAACAAAATAAAGGATACGGCTGGATTTTAACGAGAAAAGAGAGTGAACAAATTAATCAATCTTTCTTTGAAAATAAAATCAAATCTGCCTTACATAAACGAAAACAGTTTTACAAATCAAATGATACGACAGCATTCCGTGTCCTAAATGGTGAGGGTGATGGTCTTGGCGGCTTAATCATCGATTATTATGACGGTTATTACGTAGTGAGCTGGTATAGTGAAGGGATTTATACTTTTAGAGATGAAATCATAGCGGCGCTTCAAAAAGTAGCAAACTTTAAAGGTATTTATGAGAAAAAGCGTTTTGATACGAAAGGGAAATACATTGAAGGCGATGATTTCGTAGCAGGAGAGCGCGGTGAGTTCCCACTTATCGTAAAAGAGAATGGTGTGAACTTTGCGGTTTATTTAAATGACGGAGCAATGGTTGGTGTATTTTTAGATCAGCGTAACGTTCGAAAACAAATTCGTGATACATATGCACAAGGAAGAACTGTGTTAAATATGTTCTCTTATACAGGTGCTTTCTCTGTATTTGCAGCACTTGGTGGAGCGACTAAAACAACGAGTGTGGACCTTGCAAATCGTAGTTTAAGTAAAACGATTGAACAATTTAGTGTCAACGAAATTGATTACGAAGCACAAGATATTATTGTAGAAGATGTATTCCTTTACTTTAAATATGCTGCGAAGAAAAAAATGAAGTTCGATATGGTTGTATTAGATCCTCCAAGCTTTGCACGTTCTAAAAAGTATACATTTAGCGCAGCGAAAGATTATAAAAACTTATTAAAAGAAACGATCGCGATTACAGAAAATAACGGTATTATCGTTGCTTCTACAAATTGTAGCGCATTTGATATGAAAAAGTTTAAAGGCTTTATCGATACTGCATTTAAAGAAATGAACGGTAAATACAAAATATTAGAAGAACATTCTTTACCAGAAGATTTTCGTACAATTGATCAATTTAAAGAGGGAGACTACTTAAAAGTAGTTTTCATCGAAAAAATTAAAGGCTAATAAAGAAAAAGGAGCTCGGGTTTACTTGAGCTCCTTTTCTTATTGAACGATATTTTGTACTCTACCGACTTGCCCGTCCTGCAATCGCACTTTAATGCCATGCGGATGGGAAGGGGAGTTTGTTAAAATATCTTTTACAATTCCACGTGTTAATTTGCCTGTTCGTTGATCTTGTTTTAATACAATATCAACTTCAAGACCGGGGGCGATATTAGAACGTTTTTGTCCGTTCATTTATACACCTGTACGTCTACGTTGGTTGTTTGTTTTCTTTGTTTGTTGGTTTTGTAATTTTTTTGTTTCTTGGCTTTGATTTTTTGCATTTTGACCATTTCCATTTCCTTGCTTTTTCTTAGCAAGTTGTTCGCGCATTAAATCAGCTAAGCTTACTTTTTTGTTTTCTGACATGATAAGTCTCCTTTATATAAAGTTAATTATGAACAATCGTAGTGAATTTCATCATATCATTGTTAAGGAAGGAAGGGAAGTTGGTTTGAAAATTCATATAATTGTTTCCAGTCTGTAGTAGTTACGATACAATTGAATTGTTAACGTTTGTAAAAAGGGGATAGACATATGTCACATCATATTTTATTAGTTGAAGATGATATCTCAATTCAAGAGATGGTGGAAAAGTATTTAATAAAAGAGGGCTTTCAAGTTACAATCGCGTCTGATGGAGAAAAGGGAGTAAATACATATTTAAAAGGTTCATTTGATTTGATTATCCTCGACATTATGATGCCAAAGCTAGATGGCTTAGAGGTTGTACGAATCATTCGAGAAAAAAGTGCCGTTCCAATTTTAATGATGTCAGCAAAAGATACAGATGTTGATAAAGCTGTTGGATTAGGACTTGGGGCAGATGATTACATTTGTAAGCCATTTTCTATGATTGAATTAGCTGCACGTGTAAAAGCGGGTATTCGGAGGTCTACAAAATATTCGACTACGGAAACAACAGAAAAGATGATTCAGATTGGTGATTTAACAATCGATCCAATTAATTTTACTGTAGAAAAAAACGGGAACCCTCTCAAACTTACTTTAAAAGAATTTGAGATTTTAAAACTGTTCGTAAAGAATCAAAATCGTGTATTTACAAAAGCACAAATCTATACGTTAGTTTGGAATGAAGAGTATTACGGTGATGATAACGTTATTAATGTTCATATGAGAAGATTGCGTGAGAAAATTGAAAGTGATCCATCTAATCCAGAATATATTAAAACGTTATGGGGCATCGGCTATAAGTTGGAAGTGATGTAATATGACCAATCTGTTAATGGGCATTATTTTTATATTGTTATGTATCATTTACATACAATATAAGATGAGAAAAAATAGTAGCAAAAACTTACGATACACATATGAAAAATTAGAAAGTATTGTAAATGAAAAAACAGGCGAGACGTTACTCGTTATGACAGATGATCTAGAATTGCAAAAATTATTAGTGGCAATTAATCAATTATTAGATGCAAAACAGAAAACGAATGCAGATCATGCAAAAGTAGAAATTTCGATGAGAAAAATGCTTTCAAATATTTCGCATGACTTGAAAACACCACTAACAGTTATTCTTGGATATACAGAAATGTTAAATAAGGATAAAACGATAAATGAAGAAGAACAGAAAATATTACTTGAAAAGGTTCATATAAAAACGCTGGAAGTGATGGAACTAATTCATAAGTTCTTTGATTTAGCAAAATTAGAATCTGGTGACAAGGCAATAGAGATAACAAAAGTAAATATGAATGAAGTTTGCCGCGAGAAGATTTTATCTTTTTATGATTTAGTGACGACGAAAGGATTTCATGTTCATATTGATATACCTGAAAGAAATATATATGCACTTGGAAATACAGAAGTATTAGGCAGAGTGTTAAATAATTTAATATCAAATGCAATTACATATGGAGAGGCTGGAAAGACACTCGGTATGACGTTAAGAGATGATGAAACGAGTGTGTATATAGACGTATGGGATAAAGGAAAAGGAATTGATGAATCTCATATTGATAAAGTGTTTGAGCGTATGTATACACTTGAAGACTCAAGAAATAAATTGTACCAAGGAAGCGGCCTGGGATTAACGATTACGAAAAGGCTTGTGGAAGCGATGGATGGAAAGATTCATCTTTCTAGTAAGCCATATGAAAAAACGATTTTTACAGTTGTATTAACAAAGATGAAGTTTTAGCTTGTAGAGAAGTAAATTCTACAAGCTTTTTTTTCAGCGTAAGGAATTTGTAAGGAACGAGTAAGAAAAAAGAGATTTCCGTTGTCTATTATAGAAATATAGAGCAGCGCGAAAGGGGAAAATGACATGACATATATATTAAAAACGAACCAGTTAACGAAAGTGTTTAAAGGAAAAGAAGTTATTTCTAGCGTTAACATGCATGTGAAAAAAGGAGAGATATACGGTTTCTTAGGACCGAATGGTGCTGGTAAAACAACAATTATGAAAATGATTGCAAATTTAATAAAACCGACGAGCGGCGATATTGAAATTTTCGGTGAGAAGTTAACAGACACATCTTATGAAGTATTAAAAAGAATGGGAACAATTATCGAATATCCAATCTTTTATGATAAATTAACGGCGAAGGAAAACCTAGAATTACATTGTGAATATATGGGCTATTACGATAAAAACGGCATTGATCATGCTTTACATTTAGTGAAACTACACGGCATAGACAATAAAAAAATAAAAGATTTTTCATTAGGGATGAAACAACGACTCGGTATTGCAAGGGCAATCGTGACAAAGCCAGAATTGCTCATTTTAGATGAACCAATTAACGGTTTAGATCCAATTGGTATTAAAGAGTTACGAGACTTATTTAAAATGCTCTGCAAAGAATACGGTATTACATTATTAGTTTCTAGTCATATTTTAGGTGAGATGGAACTAATGGCGGATACAATTGGTGTGATTCAAAATGGAAAACTAATAAAAGAAGTTTCAATGAAGAGTATTAACGGAAAACAAACAGAGTACATTGAAATCACTGTTCCTGATGTGAAACGTGCAGCTTATATTTTAGAAGATAAACTTGGTATAAAAAACTACAAAATAATGAGTGGAACCATGATTCGTGTGTATGATACGTCAGCGTCTCAGCAGGCCATTTCAAAAGCACTTATTATGAACGATGTGGAAATTGAAAGTATTAATAAGAAACATAGTTCCTTAGAAGAATATTTCTTAAATGTAATGGATGGAGAAGGTATTCATGCTTAATGGACTGTGGCTGAACCTGGTAAGTGGATTTATCGTAATGCTAATAAGTGGAATTTTATATTATAGAAAACCAGAGCGGAAATGGTTGTTCATTGTACTAGTGATAGGAATGTTAAGCTTCGTTACTGCTGGAATTAGAATGTTAGCAGCGTAGAGACAGGTATATAAAGAATGGAGGCGTAATTTATATGTTTAAATTAATGAAGCTCGAATGGAAGAAACATAAATTATCTAGTTACTTTAAAAGTGTAGCAATTTGTATTATAGCAATTTTCGCTGCAGTAAGCCTTATGGCATTGGGAATGAAAGCCGAGGAAGACATGCTCTTCTCTGACTTCACACAGAATATGGCTTTAGTAAATATTTTTATTAGGATAACATTCATTATTTTTAGTTCGGTCATTTTATCACGTTTAGTAATTGATGAGTATAAGAATAAAACGATACAACTATCATTTATGTATCCGCTTCAAAGGAAAATGCTAATGAGTGCGAAATTAACAATTGTTTTTTGTTTTTGTTTTGTGAGTACCATTATCGCGACTTTCATTATTAGTTTGCTCGTATATTTTGTGAGTCCAATGATGGGACTGATTGAAACACCTGCTACGATAGGTGAAATAATAGCTATCGTTCCAGGTACTATTATAAGTGCATTTATGATATCTGGTATAAGTTTAATTCCTTTGTTTTTTGGAATGAGAAAGAAATCGACACCGACAACGATTACTTCGGCAGTAATAATTGGTATGCTGATTAGTGGTAACTTTGGTCCTGGAAACGGTCAAGTAAGTATGTTTGATTTTATAGCTATCCCAATCGTGCTCTGTTTATTAGGAATTTTCATTAGTTATCTATCGTTTCGTAAAATCGACAAGATCGATGTGGCGTGAAGCAAGCTTAAAACAAAAAACGAACTGGGGTATGAATGGTGAAAAAAATAATAGTAATTGCAATATTATTCATTACAATTGCTAGTGTAGTTTTTGGTATTAAGGTATTTCAGGGGAAAGATTTTAAGAAAGAAAAGTCTTTTGAGATAAATAATATAAAAGCAATAGAAGTAGACATTGAAAACTGGAATCTTGAATTTAAAAGTACAGACGCTAATAAAATAGTAATTTCCGCTCAAGGTGAACAAGCAGATAAAGAGATAGATCCCGTCAAAATAGAAAATGATGAAAATAAACTTGTGATTAAGCAAAAACAAAAGGTGAACAGATTTTTTTATGGTTTTACGTTTCGGAAGAAAAATAGTATATCTATAGCTATTCCGAAGAAAGAAATAGATAAAATTGTATTAAATAATAAATCGGGTGATGTGAAAATAAACGATATAGTAGTAAAAAGCATCGTGACAAGAGGCAAATCTGGAGATGGAATGATTACAGGACTATCGGCAGAGAAGGGTGAATTTACATCCGAAAGCGGGGATTTAATGTTAAAAGATAGTTCATTACAAGAAGTAAATATAACTTCCACTACTGGTGATAATTATGTAAAAAATGTAAAAAACGAAAATATGAACATTACTTCAACATCTGGGGAAGTATTACTGAAAGATATGACAGAAGGAAAATCATTATTTGTAGAAACAAAATCAGGGGATATTGGCGTACGGTATAAAGGTGTCCCGGCATCATTGAAGCTTATGGCTAAAAGTAATTCGGCTGACGTAATAGTGGATTTAAAAGGATTTAAGAAAGATAAAAGTACAGAAAAAATAAAAGTAGGAACCATTGGTGATGCAAAAAACAAAGTGGAGATTTTAAGTAAGACAGGGGTAATTTATATCGATTAAAATATAAATGAAAGGAGGACTATTATGCTACGTCTTATGAAGCTAGAAATGAAGAAGTTTAAGCTTGGATGGTATGTAAGGAGAGCGATTATTGCAAATATCGCTATACTGGCATTACTGATTTTTACGAGCATCGTTTCTCAAATAGAAGGAGATCCAGAAATGAGAGATCCACAGATGGTTTTGTTAATGGCTAGTACATTAGTAAGAGCAACATTTATTATTTTTGGTAGTGTGTTAATCGCAAGGTTAATAATTGGTGAATATAAAAACAAAACAATACTACTTATGTTTTCTTATCCTATTAATCGGAAGAAAATGATGATTAGTAAGTTGGTTATTACAGCAATATTAACATTTATAACAGTTATTGTATCTAACATTTTAGTAGTAGGAGTTTTCTTTGGGATAGATAGCTATTTTTCAATTCTTCCTAATTCATTCACAATAGATCAATTGAAGCAAGAAGGGATAAACCTTGTTCCTTTAGCCGTTGCAACTGCGGGAATAAGTTTAATCCCACTATATTTCGGAATGCGTAAACGTTCAGTGCCAACTACAATTGTTTCATCCCTTATCGTTGTATCAATTGCAATGAATAGCACTACGTTTTCTGTAGCGACTTTTCTTCCCCTTCAACTAGCATTGGCAACAATTGGAGTTGCAATTGCATATTACGGAATTAAAAATATAGAGAAGGAAGATATAACAGTCTGACAAGAATAAATAAAAAAAGAGTTGGCGTTAAACCAACTCTTTTTTGTATATGTATGCATCGTTACTACTCTGTAAATTTGGAGTGTTTGCTTAAATACGCTTGCACTCCTGGAGAAATGTTAAAGTTATTAGGACTTTTATATTCGATAGTAAACTCTCCGTCTCGACTTGTTTCAAAGGCGATTGCATAGCTATTCATTTTAGCATCGTAAGAAGTGTTTTTGACTTCTGCATCTAGATTAAAATATTTTGTAATATATTCTTTTGATTCCGTAATTGCTGCTTGTTTTCCCCAAGGGGTACCATAATAGGTGAAATAAAGAGATACACTAATCACTCCAATAATAGAAGTTAGTAAAATAGTTCCCATAGCTATTTTTTTATTTTTTGTATTCAATTTGGTTACTCCTCTTCGTAATATGTATTCATTTTAATCTATCTTTTCCATAAAACAACCATTTAGAAAAAATAGTTTCACATGAAACAAGTTACAGAAAAAGACAAGATGTGTAAATACCTTGTCTTTTTTTGTTTTTACATTTTAGGAACTTCCATTCCAGCGGCAGCCCATTCTTCTTTTGCAGGACCATATACGCCAGGAACTGTTAAGCCAGCTTGCCTCATTAAAACCGTCATTTGTCCGCGGTGGTGATTTTGATGATTAATAAGTGTCATTAAAAATATAGAATTCGGCATAGGACGACCAAAGAAATCATTAATAGTTGCTAAATCTTTATCATTCCATTCGCTTTGAAGTGCTTCAACGAAAGCTGCATTCACTTTATGGTATTCATTTGCAATTTTTTTTGCAGAAGTTGGAACAGGATAATCTTTCGTTTCTCCTTCAAACTTTAGGCCTGTGCCAGATAGTATAACAGGAATTGCCGTTACGATATGCCAAGCAACTCTTCCTAATGTCCAATGCCCAGGCGCAATTTCTTGTGATAAAGATGCATCGGTTAATGAATTAAGCATTTTCTGAGTAGACTCTGCTTCGTATGTCCATGATTGAAAGAAGCCTTCAATTGTTTGGTACATTGTTATCCCTCCTATTTTTGTTCATAGATTAAATTCGTGAGAGATAATATAATCCCTGTTCCACAAGAAATAATTAATTAAGTATTTGCTACAATATGAAAATAATTAGAAAATATTTGTAAAAGTGTCAGAAAACGAATGTGTTCATTCGTATATATAATGAATAAAGAATGGGATAAAGAGTGGTGATAAGGGTGAAGGATATAGAAATAGTAGAAGGTCTTCGAAAACAAGACATGTTAGCATTACATACAGCAATTGATCGATATGGGGATTTAATTTATAAGGTGGTTCATAGTGTTTTAGATACGGCACAGAGCAAGGTATTAGTGGACGAATGTGTTGACGATATTTTATTAATCGTTTGGTACAACATTAGTAGTTATGATGAAAATCGTGGGAAGTTTAGAAACTGGCTTATATCTGTCGCTAAGTTTAAAGCTATTGATTATAAACGAAAAAGTAATAAGGCTTATCAATTACAAGAGCTTCAGCAAGAAATATATGAAGATAGAAAAAATGTCAATTTAACAAAAGAAGAGCGAGATTATAATTTTTACGTTTTAATTAAAGAATTGAATGAAGAAGATAAGGAAATTTTTATAAAAAGGTATTTAGATGCATATAGCGTACAAGAAATAGCGCTTGAATTCGGTATGACACGAGATACGGTATATAGCAGGCTTTCAAGAGGGAGAAAGAAATTGAAGAAGCTGTTGGGGGGGGAAAGAAATGAATAAAGAAAAGTTACTTCAGGAATTAAATAACTTGCAGTATAGCGATAATTTTGTAGATGATTATAGAAATGATGAGAAAATAGATAAAAAGAAAATAAATCGTACAAAAGAAGTTGTAACAAAAACAATTTTAATGAAACGTTGTTATGAGGTTGTACAAGAAGAGTTACAGGGAAGCGAAGAGATTTTATATAGTATGCTTGTCGAAAATTCTCGTGTGAAAAATTGGCAGACAGGCACAGCCATGACATTAGGGGTAGGCGTTCTTGCGATGAACTTCGGTATTAATAATGTGCTAATCGTTACAAATAAACGGTTGTATGTATTTTTTGTGGATCGTTATTATAATGAAGTTGATATAAAAGTATGTGTATTAAATGAAATAGCTTCTATGAGAACAATATTAGACCGTAAAGGTGGGAGTGAATTTCTACATATAAAGTATAAAAATGATAAGGAGTACGTATTATTGGGAAATGCTGATGATTACAGAGAGTTATTTCAAATAGTAGGTAGACTGAAAGTAGCAAATGGAATAGAACTAAAATTACAGGATAAGAAATTAAAGAGAAAGTTAACTTTAAAACGAAGTGTATTCAATATAATCATGTATGCACTTGTTATATATATTCTGTACAAAGCTTATATTAATTTTATGCCATAATAGGAAAAGACGGCTTCATATATATGAAGCCGTCTTTTAATTAACATTCTCCCCACTCTTCCTCATCAACCATAAGAAATAAGGTGCCCCAAGTACAGCAACGACAAGGCCAGAGGGAATTTCTTTCGGATATGCGATTGTACGTCCAAGTAAGTCAGCAACAGAAAGAAGGATTGCTCCAAACAGAGCGGAACAAACGAATAATCTTTGATGATTCATACCAACAACAATTCTTGCTAAGTGAGGAGCGACAAGGCCTAAAAAGGCGATTGTACCGACAGCCGCGATATTTATAGATGCAAGAAGTGTCGCTAGTACAATTAGAGCAAGACGCGTTTTATTTACAGGCTGTCCGAGTCCAGTTGCTAAATCGTCTCCAAGTACAAGGACATCAAGTTGTTTCATTAAGAAAAAGATAATTGGTATAAGAATAAGTGATGGATATAGAATGATATTTTCTAAGTGATTCCATCCTCTTGCATACGTACTGCCTGATAGCCATGTTAAAGCAGCAGCAACATTCAAATTCGCTCTAACGATAAAGATTTGAATAACTGCTGAGCCGAGAGCCGAAATACCAATCCCTATTAAAGCAAGAGCTGTTGGACTAAATCCTGCTTTCCATGAGAAGAAGAGGACAATTCCAACTGCAAGTAGTCCGCCGATAAATGCACCAATTGGTAGGAAGAAACCTGGAAGTGCAGGGAAAACATACATAATAGTTAAAGCACCGACACCTGCTCCAGACGAAATACCAATAATCGAAGGGTCGGCAAGTGGGTTTCGTAATATTCCTTGGAAGACAAGCCCACTTATTGCAAGGCATGCGCCAGCAATAGCGGCAACGAGCATTCTTGGTAAACGAAGGTTCATCATCATATTTTTATCAAATTGCGTTAATTGCCCTGTTATAACATTTGTAATGCTTTCGATATAAGCATTACTACCGATTGTAACACCAAGAGCAATCGTCACAATACAAAGCGTGATAGATATGATGATTACCTTTTTATAAGAGTAATAGCGGGAACTAGCTCCAGCTGCATTCGCACCGTTATCATTCATATATTGTTTCGACTTCATCATACGATACACTAAATAAATAAGCCAAGGTGACCCAATCATTGCTGTGACTGATCCAACAGGAAGTTCTGCACCAGTTGGATCTATTAATCTACCGACGACATCTGCCCCCAGTAATAATACTGCTCCCCATAAGAATGAGGAAAGAAGAAGAGTAAAGTGTTGCCGGTAACCAATAAGGCGCATTAAGTGTGGTGCAACTAAGCCAACAAACCCAATCGGTCCAACGACAGTGACAATTACTGCTGTTAAAAAGATTGCAGCAATGAAGGTGATAAGACGTGTTACTGCTGTTTTTTCACCAAGAGAAACAGCAACATCGTCACCAAGTAAGAGGATGTTGAGTTTACGAGACATAAATAGTAAAACTAGGAAAGAAATAATGATAAATGGAAAAGCAAATTGAACGCCATCCCAGTTATTTTGGATAAGAGAGCCAGCTCCCCATAAAAATAAACCAGCCGTTTCATTTTCATAGAAAAGCTGCATCGTTCCAGTAAAAGCAGAAAGCATTAATGTAACGACCATCCCAGCTAGTGCCATTCTAAGTGGGGTTCCCTTTTTCCCACCAGAAATACGGTATACAAATAAAGCAGTAATAGCACCACCGATAAATGTGAAAAGAAGTGAGTTAATTTGCAGACCTTTCGGTAAGAAAATTGTAGCCGCTACTAGAAAGAAATATGCGCCAGAGTGAATTCCCATTGTACTTGATTCAGCAAGTGGGTTTTTTGTTAATGTTTGCAAAATGACCCCAGATGCAGCAAGAGCACCTCCAGCTAAAATAGCAATTACGGCTCTAGGTAATCGAAGCATGATTAAAGTTTGGTGCTCTAGTGATTGGTTCGGTGAGATAAGAGCATCGATAATCATACTATAGGAAATATTTGCTTGACCTTGTCCGATATGAATAAAGAAAAGGAGGAGCAAGAGAGCTGCTCCTCCTCCGAATACAAGACTTGCTCGAAGTGTATGTTGTAAGCTATTCATCGTGTAATCACTTCTTCGCTGTCATTACATCTGCTACTTGTGTTGCTAAAGATTTTGCAGACTCAGGACCACCGAAAATCCAAGTGTCGCCTTTTAATTTATACATTTTGTTTTCTTTTTTGAACTTTAATTCTTCCCAAGCAGGATTGCCTTTTAGTTGAGTGTCAAAAATGTTATCTTCATCCGCTACAATGTAAATGAAGTTTGAATCTTGTACACTTTGTAATGATTCTACAGTTGTTTGTTTGAAACCATCTGCCTCTGATTTACCTGCTTCAAAAGTGTTTGTTAAACCTAATTTTTTTGTAACTTGTAAAGCTGTAGAATTGTCAGTTAAGATGCGGAATGTTGGCACGTTTTTAGCAGTAAATGCTTGTGCCATTGCGATGTTTTTATCTTTTAAGCCTGCTTTGTCAATTTTTGCTTTTGCATCAGCAAATGTTTTATCCATATCAGCTAATACTTTTTTACCTTCTTCTTCTTTTCCAACAGCTTTTGCAATTTGTTTAAATGTTTCTGTCATTTCAGCAAAGTGATCGTTGTTGCTAGTTGATGGATCGAACATAACTGTAGGAGCAATTTGCTCTAATTCGTTTTTAATTGCTTTACCACGGAATGATGCTGTGATAATTAAATCTGGTTTTAGACGGCTAATTTCTTCTAAGTTTGGTTGTTGACGTGTCCCTACATCTACAACATCTTTACTCGGTTTTGTTTTTGTATTTACCCATTTATTATAATTCTTAATGTCTGCCATCCCTACTGGCTGAACACCAAGTGCTAATAAGTCTTCTGAATATACCCACTCAAGTACAACAACTTTTTTCGCTGGTTTATTTAACTTCGTTTCCCCTTCAGCGTGTTTAATTGTTATAGCTTGATTTTTATTGTCCGCTTTTGTTTCCTTTTTCTCCTCTTTTTGCTGTCCGCATCCAACAGCGAATAGAAGAATTACTATGAAAATACTGAGAATTTTCTTCATCTTCTGCCCCCAAATAAATTATTTAATTTGCAATGTACGATATTGAAAATCGTTATCAATTACAACATCCAAATCATACTATGATGATATTTTAAGTGTCAATATATTTTTAAAATTTTGACGAAAAATAACGAATTATACAGATTTCAATATGTGAGGTTGAAATCTATATGTATATGAAAATGCAGAAAAGGAATTTCGTTTAAGCAGGAAGGCGAATGTACAAGCAAAAGGGAAGGGTGTCGCATGTAATAATTATTAGAATGTACGGAATAAAGTATTTCTTTATTATTGGATAGTTGTTTTATAATTCGTTGTTTGTACTGAAAAGATTGAATTTGAAGGAAGGGATCAACATGTCTTCATGGCTCAATAATACAAATGGATATTGTGGGTGTAATAATCAAAATGGTGTACATGTTGATTCATGTTGTTTTAGTTGCGATGGGACAGTACCTAAGCTTGGTCCAACAGGTCCAACAGGTCCAACAGGTCCAACAGGTTCAACAGGAGCAACAGGTTCAACAGGAGCAACGGGTTCGACGGGAGCAACAGGTTCAACAGGAGCAACGGGTCCGACGGGAGCAACGGGAGCAACAGGTCCAACAGGAGCGACAGGAATAACAGGAGCGACAGGAATAACAGGAGCAACAGGTCCAACAGGAGCGACAGGAATAACAGGAGCAACGGGTCCAACAGGAGCGACAGGTTCAACAGGAGCAACGGGTCCAACAGGAGTGACAGGAATAACAGGAGCAACAGGTCCAACGGGGGCAACCGGTTCAACAGGAGCGACAGGAATAACAGGAGCAACGGGTCCAACAGGAGCGACAGGTTCAACAGGAGCAACGGGTCCAACAGGAGCGACAGGAATAACAGGTCCAACGGGGGCAACCGGTGATACAGGCCCAACAGGAGCAACCGGCACAAGTATAACGGCAACATACGCATTTGCAAATAATACGTCGGGTACAGCAATATCGGTACTACTTGGTGGAACAAATGTCCCGCTTCCAAACAATCAGAATATCGGTCCAGGTATTACAGTGTCTGGGGGGAACACAGTATTTACGGCTGCAAATGCAGGGAATTATTATATTTCATATTCGATTAATATAACGGCTTCATTATTAGTCAGTTCGCGAATTACAATTAATGGTGCACCGCTTGCTGGGACGATCAATTCCCCTGCAGTAGCAACCACATCGTTTAGTGCAACAATTATTACGACTCTTGCGGCGGGGAGTGCAATTAGTTTGCAATTATTTGGCTTGTTAGCTGTTGCGACGTTATCAACGACTACTCCAGGAGCGGTATTAACAATTATAAGACTAAGTTAAATAATAACTCTCTTACTCTTTTAAGAGTAAGAGAGTTTGTACATATAATAAGAAGTTAATGAGGTAAGGCATAGTTATATAAAAGTCAGAATATTATGATTGTAACGTTGTTATGACTATAATATAATGAAAACAACTATCATGAATGAACATTCATTTATTTTTTATGTATTTGAAGGGGGAATGAAGGTGGAAAAACCTTGGTTAAAAAGTTATCCAGAGGAAATTCCTAGTACTATTTCTTATGATATTCAGCCACTTCATGGATATTTAGAGAAAATAGCTTCTCGTTATCCAGAAAAGAAAGCGCTTCATTTTTTAGGTAAAGATGTTACATTTTCAGATTTCCATGACAAGGTAAAGAAGTTTGCGAATTATCTGCAAAGTCTTGGTGTTGAAAAGGGAGATAGAGTTGCAATTATGTTGCCGAATTGTCCGCAATCTGTAATCGGTTATTATGGTACTTTGCTTGCCGGGGGGATTGTCGTACAAACGAATCCTCTTTATACAGAAAGAGAGCTTGAGTACCAACTTCATGACTCTGGGGCAAAAGTCATTCTTTGCCTTGATTTAGTGTTTCCGAGAGTTACTAATGTTCAAAATGCCACAAAGCTGGAGCACATTATCGTAACTCGTATTGCAGATTTCTTACCATTCCCTAAAAATTTACTTTATCCATTTGTACAAAAAAAGCAGGCGAATCTTGTTGTGAATGTGTCGGAAAGCGAAACGATTCATCTATGGAAATCAGTAGAAAGGGAAAGTACTGCTGATGTTGAGGTTCCCTGTGATCCTGAAAATGATCTAGCTCTTTTGCAGTATACGGGGGGAACGACAGGATTTCCAAAAGGGGTTATGCTGACGCATAAAAACCTCGTTTCGAACACTTTAATGGGAGCACATTGGTTATATAATTGTAAAGAGGGAGAAGAAGTGATCCTTGGTGTCCTTCCGTTTTTTCATGTATACGGAATGACAGCTGTAATGAATTTAAGTATTATGCAAGGGTATAAAATGGTGCTTATTCCGAAGTTTGATATGAAAATGGTTTTTGAAGCAATTAAAAAACATAAAGTTACACTATTTCCAGGAGCGCCGACCATTTATATTGCTCTATTAAATAGCCCTCTTTTAAAAGAATATGATATTTCTTCTATTCAGGCTTGTATTAGTGGCTCTGCACCGCTTCCTGTAGAAGTACAGGAGGAGTTTGAGAGCGTTACAGGTGGTAAACTGGTAGAAGGTTATGGATTAACGGAGTCATCACCCGTTACACATGGGAATTTCTTGTGGGAAAAACGTGTGCCAGGAAGTATTGGGGTACCGTGGCCAGATACGGAGTCAATCATCATGTCACTTGAAACAGGAGAGGCATTACCTCCAGGTGAAATCGGTGAAATAGTTGTTAAAGGCCCACAAATTATGAAAGGGTATTGGAATAAGCCAGAAGAAACGGCGGCTGTATTGCAAGATGGCTGGCTTCATACAGGTGATGTAGGATACATGGATGAGGATGGCTTTTTCTATGTGAAAGATCGTAAGAAAGATATGATTGTTGCTAGCGGTTTTAACGTATATCCTCGTGAAGTAGAAGAAGTGTTATATGAACACGAAAAGGTGCAAGAAGTAGTGACGATCGGTGTTCCTGATCCGTACAGAGGGGAAACTGTAAAAGCATTTGTTGTTTTGAAAGAAGGCGCTGAATGTTCTGAAGAGGAATTAGATCAGTTTGCACGTAAATATTTAGCGGCTTATAAAGTACCGAAAGTATACGAGTTTAGAGATGAATTGCCGAAAACGACAGTAGGGAAAATTTTGCGCCGCGTCCTAATAGATGAAGAGAAGAGAAAGAATGAGGATGAGCAAACGGGCTAAGGCCCTTTCTTTTTGAAAAAATAGGATTGACACTTTTCTAAATAGTCAGTATTATAAGAATATGAATGACTATTCATTCAGTCATCTTCTTGAAGGGGACAGTAAAGTGAAGAAAAATAGACCGAAATACAATCAAATTATTGATGCGGCAGTCATTGTGATTGCAGAGAATGGATACCATCAAGCGCAAGTTTCTAAAATTGCAAAGCAAGCTGGGGTAGCTGATGGCACGATTTATTTATATTTTAAAAATAAAGAAGATATATTAATATCCTTATTCCAAGAGAAGATGGGAGAATTTGTTGAAACAATTCGTCAAAAAACAGCAGGAATTGAAAGCGCTGTAGCGAAGTTATTCATGTTGGTAGAAACGCACTTCTTGCTGTTATCACAAAATGATCCTCTTGCTATCGTTACGCAATTAGAGCTAAGACAGTCCAATCAAGACTTGCGCCTTAAAATAAATGAAGTATTAAAAGGCTACTTACAAGTTATGGATGAAATTTTAGAGACAGGTATAAAGCAAGGTGAGTTTCAGGCGGACTTAAATGTTCGTGTGGCAAGACAAATGATCTTTGGAACAGTAGATGAAGTTGTGACCAATTGGGTAATGAGCGATCATAAGTATGATCTGGTCGCACTTTCAAAAACGGTACATGGGCTACTTATTGCGGCTTGTGGTTATCGTCAATAATGGGAGGGATCATGTTGAAATTCCTATCTGTAAGAGTTGAAGACCATATTGCGGTGGCGACGTTAAATCACGGGCCAGCGAATGCGATGTCTTCACAAGTTATGCATGACGTTACTGAGTTAATTGATCAAGTGGAGAAGGATGATAACATTCGTGTTGTTGTTATTCACGGTGAAGGGCGCTTCTTCTCAGCTGGAGCAGATATTAAAGAATTTACATCTGTTACTGAAGCGAAGCAAGCGACAGAATTAGCACAGCTTGGACAAGTTACATTTGAGCGTGTTGAAAAATGTTCAAAACCAGTTATCGCGGCAATTCATGGAGCGGCACTTGGCGGCGGCCTTGAGTTTGCTATGTCTTGCCACATGCGCTTTGTAACTGAAAGTGCAAAACTTGGTTTACCTGAATTAACACTTGGATTAATTCCTGGTTTTGCAGGTACACAGCGCTTACCACGTTATGTTGGGAAAGCGAAAGCTTGTGAAATGATGTTAACGAGTACACCAATTACTGGTGCAGAAGCATTAAAATGGGGACTTGTTAACGGAGTGTTTTCTGAAGAAACACTTTTAGACGATACACTTAAAGTTGCAAAACAAATTGCTGGAAAAAGTCTAGCAACAACTCGTGCTGTGTTAGAGTTATTGCAAACGACAAAATCGTCTCATTATTACGAAGGTGTACAGCGCGAAGCTCAAATCTTCGGTGAAGTATTTACGAGTGAAGATGGAAGAGAAGGTGTAGCAGCGTTTTTAGAAAAACGTAAGCCTTCGTTTAGTGGTAGGTAGTTCAATTATTTTTTTAATATAAATTAACAGAATTTTAAAATTGATAGAATCTTTCTGAAAAAAATAAGGGGGTAAATGGAATGAACATCTACGTACTCATGAAACGAACATTTGATACAGAAGAAAAAATCGTAATTAAAAACGGTGCAATTTACGATGGCGAAGCGGAATTCATCATCAACCCTTACGATGAATATGCGATTGAAGAAGCAATTCAAGTAAGAGACGCACAAGGTGGAGAAGTTACTGTCGTAACAGTTGGTGGCGAAGATAGTGAGAAAGAACTTCGTACAGCATTAGCGATGGGCTGTGATAAAGCGGTATTAATTAATATTGAAGATGATGTTGAAAATGGCGATCAGTTTACAACAGCAAAAGTACTTGCTGAATATTTAAAAGATAAAGATGCAGATTTAATTTTAGGCGGAAACGTTGCGATTGACGGTGCATCTGGACAAGTTGGTCCACGCGTAGCTGAAGCGCTAAATATTCCGTACGTAACGACAATTACAAAACTTGAGATTGATGGTACAAACGTGAAGATTGAGCGTGACGTTGAAGGTGATACAGAAGTTATTGAAACGTCATTACCAGTTTTAGTAACAGCACAACAAGGTTTAAACGAACCGCGTTATCCATCGCTTCCAGGTATTATGAAAGCGAAGAAAAAGCCACTGGAAGAAGTAGAATTAGATGATTTAGATTTAGAAGAAGATGATGTGGAAGCAAAGACAAAAACAATTGAAATCTATTTGCCTCCTAAGAAAGATGCAGGAAAAGTGTTACAAGGCGAGCTGCAAGATCAAGTAAAAGAACTTGTATCGTTGCTCCATACAGAAGCGAAAGTAATCTAATAAAATACGAAATTATATATGCAGGAGGGAAAATCTATGGCTCGTAAAGTATTAGTAATGGGTGAAGTTCGTGACGGATCGCTACGTAACGTTTCGTTTGAAGCGGTAGCAGCAGCAAAAACAATTGCAGAAGGCGGTGAAGTGGTAGGTCTTCTAGTTGGAGACAGCGTTGCCTCTTTTGCAAATGAATTGATTCATTACGGTGCAGATCGCGTTGTGACAGTTGAAAATGATAAATTAAAATCATATACATCTGATGGTTACGCACAAGCGTTTTTAGCTGTATATGCTGAAGAAAAGCCAGAAGGTATCGTATTTGGACATACAGCACTTGGTAAAGATTTATCACCAAAATTAGCAGCGAAACTTGAAGCTGGTCTAATTTCTGATGTAACTGCTTTAGAAGTTGAAGGTGGAAATGTTATCTTCACTCGTCCGATTTACTCTGGTAAAGCGTTTGAGAAGAAGATTGTAACAGATGGTATCTTATTTGCGACAGTGCGTCCAAATAACATTGCAACTCTTGAAAAAGACGAGTCTCGCACAGGTGACGTGTCTTCTATTACAGTAGATGTGAAAGATTTACGTACAATTATTCAAGATGTTGTCCGTAAAACTGCAGAAGGCGTTGATCTTTCAGAAGCGAAAGTTATTATCGCTGGCGGACGTGGTGTGAAGAGTGAAGATGGATTTAAGCCATTAAAAGAGTTAGCTGATGTACTAGGCGGCGCTGTTGGAGCATCTCGTGGTGCTTGTGACGCTGAGTATTGCGATTACTCATTACAAATTGGTCAAACGGGTAAAGTCGTTACGCCAGATCTATACATTGCATGCGGTATTTCTGGTGCGATTCAGCATTTAGCTGGTATGTCTAACTCAAAAATAATCGTTGCAATTAATAAAGATCCAGAAGCAAGTATTTTCAAAGTAGCTGACTATGGTATTGTTGGTGACTTATTCGAAGTTTTACCTCTTTTAACAGAAGAGTTTAAAAAGTTAAAAGTACATTCATGATTTGAGTACCCTTGAGTTCCAAGTGAAGTACCCCTATATATAGAAAAAGGTGAGGGATCCCCTGTCCCTCACCTTTTTAGTATTTCATCCATATTTTTATATAGTATAAAGGAACATTTTTTTGTTACAATACATAACGATACATATTATTCGCCACGTATATAAGTTAATGATATACTCTTGGTAGAATATACTTGAAGGAGGAAATAAAATGGCAATTATAAACGCAAATGACCAAAGCTTCGCAGCTGAAACTAGCGAAGGTGTTGTATTATTAGATTTCTGGGCACCTTGGTGTGGACCTTGTAAAATGATCGCTCCTGTATTAGAGGAAATCGATTCAGAACTAGGTGAAAAAGTAAAAGTAGTAAAAGTAGACGTTGATGAAAACCAAGAAACTGCTCGTCAATTTGAAGTAATGAGCATTCCAGCTCTTTTCGTATTAAAAGACGGTAAAGTAGTTGATCAAGCGTTAGGTTACAAACCGAAAGAAGCGTTAGTAGAATTAGTTTCTAAACACTTCTAAAAGAAAGAAGCTACCATTTGGTAGCTTTTTTTATTTTCCTTTTTTAAACCTTTCCGTTACAATAAAAGAACGTATGTTGGGTGTTTTGTCATTGTATGTTTTTATTTTGAATTTGCAATGATAAGCATGTAGAAATGGAGGTAGGCGAGTGCACGAACATTTGAAAGAGAAATTGGCTATTTTACCAGATCAACCTGGTTGTTATTTAATGAAAGATAAGCAAGGAACGGTTATATATGTCGGGAAGGCAAAAGTGTTAAAAAATCGTGTGCGCTCGTACTTTACTGGTTCGCATGATGGGAAAACACTTCGGCTTGTAGGAGAAATTGTAGATTTTGAATATATCGTAACCTCTTCAAATTTGGAGGCTCTTATTTTAGAGTTAAATTTAATAAAAAAGTATGATCCAAAATATAATATTCAATTAAAAGATGATAAAACATATCCTTTTATTAAAATTACCGCTGAAAAACAGCCGCGCTTACTCATTACGCGTAACGTAAAAAAGGATAAAGGAAAGTATTTTGGCCCTTATCCGAATGCACAATCAGCTCATGAAACGAAAAAACTATTAGATCGCATGTATCCGCTTCGCAAATGCTCAAACATGCCCGATAAAGTGTGTTTATATTATCATATGGGCCAATGTTTAGCACCTTGTGTGAAAGAAGTGACGGAAGAACAAAATAAAGAAATTGTGGATGAAATTATTAAGTTTTTAAATGGTGGACATAAAGAAATTCGTTCAGAATTAGAAACAAAGATGTATGAGGCTTCAGAGAAACTAGAATTTGAACGTGCGAAAGAATTGCGAGATCAAATTGCTCATATAGATGCAATTATGGAAAAACAAAAGATGATTATGAGTGACTTAGTGGACCGTGATGTATTTGGATATGCAGTTGATAAAGGATGGATGTGCGTTCAAGTTTTCTTCGTTCGAAAAGGAAAGCTAATTGAACGTGATGTTTCTATGTTTCCAATCTATGATGAACCAGAAGAGGGATTTTTAACGTTTATCGGTCAATTTTATGAAAACAGCAGTCATTTTAAACCGAAAGAAATTGTTGTTCCAGGAAGTATAGACTCAGAATTAGTAGAGCGCTTTTTAGAAGTTGAAGCGACGCAGCCGAAACGTGGTAAGAAAAAAGATCTTGTAGAATTAGCAAATAAAAATGCGAAAATTGCACTTGAAGAGAAATTCTACTTAATTGAACGTGATGAAGAGCGAACGATTAAAGCTGTAGATCAGTTAGGAAAGCAGCTCGGGATTGAAACACCGTATCGTATTGAAGCGTTTGATAACTCAAATATTCAAGGAACAAATCCCGTTTCTGCAATGATTGCTTTTATCGATGGGAAACCAGCGAAGAAAGAGTACAGGAAATATAAAATTAAAACGGTTCAAGGACCAGATGATTATGAGTCTATGAGAGAAGTTGTGAGGCGCCGTTATACAAGGGCACTTAAAGAGAATTTACCATTACCAGATTTAATCATTATTGACGGGGGAAAAGGTCATCTGGCAGCTGTAAGTGATGTTCTAGAAAATGAGCTTGGGTTATATATTCCGATGGCAGGCCTTGTAAAAGATGACAAACATAAAACATCCCATTTAATTATTGGGGATCCACCTGAACCGGTGATACTCGAGAGGAATAGCCAAGAATTTTATTTATTGCAGCGCATTCAAGATGAAGTGCATCGATTTGCGATTACATTCCATCGTCAATTACACGGGAAATCTGTCATTCAATCAGCACTGGACGATATTCCAGGAATCGGTGATAAACGGAAAAAGGTATTGTTAAAACATTTTGGTTCATTAAAGAAGATGAAAGAAGCTTCTGTAGCAGAATTTGTCGAAGCGGGTATGCCGAAAAATGTCGCGGAAACAATTTATACGTATTTAACAGATAAGAAGACGTTGTAGTTTACAACGTCTTCTGTTTTTTGGTATAATTTCTGAAGATTTAAAATAAACTCATCTGAATGAAAATACAAAAAAGTCAACTAAACTTATATGTCTAGTTGACTGTAGATAAGGCTACACTTCAATGAGATCTTTTATATCCCATTTCACAAGAAATGTAATAGAGTCTGAACGTTTTTTCTTTTCTTCGTATGACTCTGCTACGACGTTTCGTTGCTTCTGAATTTGCTCAGCAATGAATCCAGCTTCTAATTGATAAGAAGAATGTCTGTTTTGTTTTTGACGTTCAGCAATGAGAGTGCCTTTAAGTTGGAACTGCATTTCACGACGTTTATGTTCAATAATACTTAAAGTGCCCCAACCAGCTTTTTCAAAGAACTGAATGACTTCTTCAATTGTTTCTAGCGGATATTTTCTTGCAAGGTTTCTACCGGACCAGTATAAAATACCATCTAAATCGTTACCAATTAAATCAGGTAGTAATTCTTCACGTAGCAATTCATAAGCGAAGGCGTTCAATGAAACATCTTCTAAAGATGTTATATCGATTGTATTTTTGCTCACAATATTCCCCTCTTTCTATAGGGCTTATTATATAACATTTCTCATTTATAAAAACAGATTTTTCTTTAGGAAAATCTGAATATATAAGAAGAAAAAAAGAATTGGCAAATTATATGCAAATTATGTATACGTTTTCTTGACGCTTCGACAAAAATAGGAGTAAAATGAACTTGGTATCAAATTATGCTGAAATATTTCGAATAATTTTTTCAGTTTTTCTTATGCCAATAGTGAAAAAACATTATTGTTGTAAATTAATCTGAAAACAGCAGTCAAACATTCAAGGGGGTAATGGGGACAT
>Ga0209025_1001081_pt1 | contig 39441 bp, 40 predicted proteins | sample AraplaMF_Col_mLB_FD_184256 | JGI IMG/M metagenome (GOLD analysis project Ga0209025, IMG submission 184256) | Arabidopsis root microbial communities from the University of North Carolina, USA - plate scrape MF_Col_mLB (SPAdes) (version 2) | ecosystem: Host-associated > Plants > Roots > Endosphere... | reverse complement strand
TTTGTGCTTATTTAGCGAAACAAATGATTGGAGAGCGTATTAAAATTGTTACAACCTTGCATGGAACAGATATTACTGTGTTAGGTTCCGACCCTTCGTTAAATAATTTAATTCGTTTTGGTATTGAGCAGTCTGATGTTGTTACTGCTGTCTCGCATTCATTAATTGACGAAACGCATGAGCTTGTAAAACCAAATAAAGACATTCAAACGGTATATAACTTTATAGACGAACGTGTATATTTCAAGCGTAATATGTCTCAATTAAAGAAAGAATACGGTATAAGTGAGAGTGAAAAGGTACTTATTCATATTTCAAATTTCCGTAAAGTGAAACGTGTGCAGGATGTTGTTCAGGCATTTGCTAAAGTTGCTAAAGAAGTTGATGCGAAATTGCTTCTTGTTGGAGACGGACCAGAATTTTGTACAATTTTACAGATAGTGAAGAATTTACATATTGAAGATCGCGTTTTATTCCTAGGGAAGCAAGATAATGTTGCAGAACTGCTTGCGATGAGTGATTTAATGTTGCTTCTATCAGAGAAGGAAAGTTTTGGTCTTGTTTTATTAGAAGCGATGGCGTGTGGTGTACCTTGTATCGGAACAAGGGTTGGAGGTATTCCAGAAGTCATTCAACATGGTGAAACAGGATATTTATGTGAAGTTGGCGATACAACAGGTGTGGCCAATCAAGCCATTCAGCTATTAAAGAATGAAGAGCTTCACCGTAATATGGGAGAGCGAGCAAGAGAAAGTGTTTATGAGCAGTTCCGCTCAGAAAAAATCGTCTCACAATATGAAGCAATTTACTATGACATACTAAGGGATGACAAAAATGGAAAGATTTAAAAAAGCTAGTTCTATTATTGAGATATTAAAACAACAAGGACATGAGGCTTATTTTGTTGGTGGGAGCGTACGAGATCTTATTATCGATAGGCCGATTGGAGATATTGATATTGCGACATCTGCTTTACCAGAAGAAGTAATGGATATATTCCCAAGACATGTTCCTGTTGGTCTTGAGCATGGAACTGTAATTGTTGTAGAAAATGGTGAACCTTATGAGGTAACCACTTTTCGAACAGAAAGCGAATATGAAGATTTTCGAAGACCTAGTAGTGTTCAATTTGTTCGTTCATTAGAAGAGGATTTAAAACGTCGTGATTTCACAATGAATGCGATTGCCATGACAGAAGAAGGCGAAATGGTGGATTTATTTGCTGGGCAGGAAGCGATTCAAAAGAGAGAAATTGTGACAGTTGGAAATGCAGCGAATCGTTTTCAAGAAGACGCACTAAGAATGATGCGTGGCATTCGGTTTGTAAGTACGTTAGGGTTTTCTTTAGAAACGAAAACGAAGCAAGCGATTGAAACGTATGGACACTTGCTAGAACATATAGCAATTGAGCGCATCACAGTAGAGTTTGAGAAACTGTTAACTGGTACCTATTGTGTGAAGGGCCTCAAAGAATTAGTAGAGACGAAGCTATTTTCTCATTTGCCCTATTTACAAATGTCAGAAGAGAGACTGTTAAAAGCTACGCAGTATAAATGGGATTCTTTTGAAACAGACATTGAGGCATGGGCATTTTTCTTATATTGTATCGGAGAAGAGCATCCATCTGTATTTTTACGTCAATGGAAGTTTTCGAATAAAAAAATAAAAGATATTGTCGCAGTTTTATTAACAATTCGTACGAGAAAGGAGAAGGATTGGGATACAGTCCTTCTTTATAAAACGGGAATTCATATCGCTGAAATGGCAGAGAGAGTATATGAAGCGATGATTGAAAACTATAACCCTACATCTGTTAAACGAGTACAATCAATGTTTCATGCATTGCCAATCAAGGGTCGTCAAGAAATGAATGTGAGTGGGAATGATCTATTAAACTGGGCGAATAAAAAGCCTGGTCCGTGGGTTGCTGAAATGCTTCAAAAAATCGAAGAAGCGATCGTACAAGGAAATGTAGTTAATGAGAAAGAGAGTATAAGGGAGTGGCTGCAAAGATGCAATCTACTATAAGAAAGCAGTTGTTGCAAGTTTTTTCTGAAGCGGATGGAGAGTTTGTATCTGGCCAAACGATTAGTGATAAACTTGGTTGTTCAAGAACCGCTGTGTGGAAACATATGGAGGACCTTCGGAATGAGGGATATGAACTTGAAGCTGTGCGTCGATTAGGTTACCGCATTGCGGGGAAGCCAGACAAAGTAACTGCTAATGAAATTCAGTTAGGATTACAAACAGAGCGTATCGGTAGAACGGTTTATTTTGAAGAATCAGTTGAATCTACTCAGCATATTGCAGCAAAACTTGCTTATGAAGGAGTAGAAGAGGGAACAATTGTCGTTGCGGAAGAGCAAACTGCAGGTAGAGGCCGTTTAAGTAGAAAGTGGCATTCGCCAAAAGGAACAGGAATTTGGATGAGTATTATTTTGCGTCCATCGATCCCGGTTCATCATGCCCCGCAGCTCACTCTGCTAGCGGCTGTTAGCGTTGCACAAGCAATTGAAAAATGCACAGGTGTAAATGTAGGAATTAAATGGCCGAATGATATTTTAATTCAAGGTAAAAAGGTTGTAGGTATATTAACAGAAATGCAAGCGGATCCTGATAAAATCAATGCTGTCATTATGGGAATTGGTATTAATGCGAATCAAAAACAAGAACATTTTGATAAGGAAATTCAGCAAATTGCCACTTCTTTAGCGATTGAATCAGGTAAGCCAATTGTTCGTGCGGAACTTATGCAACAAATCTTTTTACAACTAGAAAAATTATATGAAGAGTATTTACAAAATGGTTTCTCTGTAATTAAAATTCTTTGGGAAAGTTACGCTGTGAGCATCGGGAAAGAAATTACTGCCCGAACGATGAGACAGACGATTACGGGGCTAGCAAAAGGGATTACAGAAGAGGGTGTATTGCTTCTGGAGGACCATGAAGGGAAAATACATCATATTCATTCTGCGGATATCGAAATGAAGTAAAAGAAGTTCCTTTTTTGGAACTTCTTTTTTATTTCAATATTTTTGAGTAGGCTTTGTAATGTGACAATACACTTTTTACAACTTAAGTTGTATGTAGAGTAACGTTCGATTAGCGCTGCTTATTATTTGATTATTACTTTTCCTTCCATTCCTTTAAGGAGATGGTATCTACATATTAATTCATATGTACCAGTATTTTTAGGTTTTACGGTAATGTTTTTTTCTTTTCCTGACTCAACTACGACGTCAATTCCGAGTTTTTTCACTGTAAAGGTGTGCTCGTTCTTACCTTTATTTTTTAATAACAATGTTGTTGTTTCTTCAATCGGAATAGTGATGACATTCGGATTAAAGTAATCATCGTTAAGTTCGACTTCAATCACTTTCGTTGACTCAATAGGTTGTGTTACGACGTTAGCTGAGGCAACTACGTTGATGGAGTCTAAAGTTATCACACTCACAATCATTACAAACAAACCGAGTAATGGAAATAACCACTTGTTCATAGACATTCGCAATTCTCCTTTTCTAAGTGCTTTTCTTCAATTAACCTGCATCAATAGTTTTAGGCTTATACTATACAGTCAAATAAAATATCAGTATCTTTAAATCAATTTTTTGCATTTAAATGGATTACAAAAGAAATTAACTTGGAGTTGTAAGGTATGTATGGGAAACACACCCACTTATTTTTTAGGACTGAATTCTCTGTAAAAACTATATAGCATATACACTATCTAGTTAAATTTCACATACCGTAATGGAAATAAAAAATTATTTTTTCAAAAAAATGTAGTAATTTCTTTTTGTACTTTGCTATAATTAGTTCGAATGTGGGCAGTATCAGAGCGAACTGCACCATGATTCGAAGCAGTACAAAAAATAATAACTTGGATTCTGCCTTGATCCAATAACGGACTGGGACAGAGGGATGAATAATGCCGACTAACACACAACCCTTCTGCCCTTTTATGGCCAGAGGGGTTTTTTATATGATTTCGGCCATCGCCTCTCTCCTGCATAAAGGAGGAGTAGTTTTTGAAAACAAAAACAGATTTTTTGAAGATGAAAGAGCAAGGTGAGCCGATTACGATGCTAACGGCGTATGATTATCCTTCTGCTAAATTAGCAGAAGAAGCTGAAGTTGATATGATTTTAGTTGGAGATTCTCTTGGGATGGTTGTACTCGGATATGATTCAACAGTACCTGTAACAGTAGAGGATATGATTCATCATACGAAAGCTGTACGCCGCGGAGCGAAAGAAACATTTATTGTAACTGATATGCCGTTTATGTCTTATCACATATCGTTACAAGAAACGATGGTGAATGCACGCCGCATCGTTCAAGAGAGCGGAGCACATGCACTGAAAGTAGAAGGTGCTGGAGAAGTTATATCAACGATTCATTATTTAACGAATGCAGGAATTCCTGTCGTAGCGCATTTAGGTTTAACTCCTCAATCTGTGGGAGTATTGGGTGGATATAAAGTGCAAGGAAAAGATGCTGAAAGTGCAAAGAAATTAATAGACGATGCAAAGAAATGTGAGGAAGCTGGTGCGATAGCACTTGTGTTAGAATGTGTGCCAATGCAGTTAGCAGAATTAATTTCGAAGCAATTAACAATTCCAATAATCGGGATTGGAGCGGGACAAAAAGTAGATGGGCAAGTTCTTGTATATCATGATCTCATCTCATATGGGGTAAATCGTGTTCCGAAATTCGTAAAACAGTATACGTCTGTTCAAGAGGAAATTGTACGTGGGATTTCTCAATATGTTGCTGAAGTGAAGACAGGGCAATTTCCTGAAGAGAAACATTCGTTCACAATGAAAGAAGAAGAATGCTTAGCGTTATACGGGGGAAAACAGTAATGAAAATCATAACTACAGTGCAAGAGATGCAGCAAATTACGAGCGAACTTCGTACAAGTGGAAAGAATATTGGTTTTGTTCCAACGATGGGGTATTTACATGAAGGGCATGCTACTTTATTATGCAAGGCAAGAGAAGAAAATGAAATTGTAGTTTTAAGTGTGTTTGTAAACCCACTACAGTTTGGGCCGAACGAAGATTTAGAGCGATACCCTCGTGATATTGAGAGAGATGAAAGTGTAGCAAAAGAAAACGGTGTGGATTATTTATTTTATCCGAGTGTAGAAGAAATGTATCCGGCAGAACAAACAACAACAGTAGAAGTTGTAAAGCGTACTGACGTATTATGTGGAAAACAAAGACCTGGTCACTTTTCTGGAGTTGCGACTGTACTAATGAAATTATTTAATATTGTAATGCCAAATCGTGCTTATTTCGGTATGAAAGACGCACAACAAGTTGCTGTAATTGAAGGATTTGTAACTGATTTCAATATTCCAGTAACGATCGTACCAGTTGATATTGTAAGAGAAGAAGATGGATTGGCAAAAAGTTCTCGTAATGTGTATTTATCACAAGAAGAACGTGAAGAGGCTTCTCATTTATACCGCAGTCTATGTATAGCGAAAGAAAGAATTGAGGCAGGCGAACGTAATTCAGAAATCATTACAAATCTTGTGAAAGAACATATTGAGACGTATACGAAAGGTACTGTAGATTATGCGGATTTATATGCATATCCGTCATTGGCAATAGTAGGGGAAATGGAAGGAAGAATCATTTTAGCTATTGCAGTTAAGTTTGAAAATGTAAGATTAATTGACAATATAACATTAACGGTTAAATAAGGGGGAGCATCTATGTTTCGCACAATGATGAGAGCAAAGTTACATCGTGCAACTGTAACGGAGGCAAATTTAAACTATGTAGGTAGTATTACAATAGATGAAGATTTAATGGATGCAGTAAATATTGTAGAGAACGAAAAAGTTCAAATTGTAAATAATAATAACGGTGCGCGCTTAGAGACATATGTTATTAAAGGCGAACGCGGTAGCGGTGTTATTTGTTTAAACGGTGCTGCAGCAAGGCTTGTACAACCGGGAGATAAAGTAATTATAATTTGTTATGGCTTAGTTACGGAAGAAGAGGTTCATAAACAAGAACCAAAAATTGCAGTGTTAGACGATCAAAATCAAATTGTTGAAATGTTAGGTGCTGAAAAGGCTGGTACAATATTATAAAAGAGGAAAGCTATCTCTATATCAGGAGATAGCTTTTTTGTGCATCTTTTCATTAAGATGAGATAAAACGTGGTATAGTAACATTATATGAATTATTGTTGTTTGAAAGGTAAGAAATTGAGGTGTTACATATATGAGTAAACGTTATGTCGTTGTTGATTTAGAGACGACAGGAAACTCCTGGAAAGACGGGAAAGATAAAATTACCCAAATTGCAGCTGTTGTAGTAGAAGATGGAGAGATATTGGAGATTTTTTCATCTTTTGTTAACCCAAAGAGAGAGATTCCCGTATTTATTACAGAATTAACAGGGATTGATGAAAGTCTTGTAAAACAAGCCCCGTTATTTCAAGATGTAGCCCCGATGATTGTTGAGCTATTACAAGGTGCCGCTTTCGTTGCGCATAATGTTCACTTTGATTGGAATTTTTTAAACGAAGAATTAAGGCAGGCTGGATATACAGAAATACATTGTCCTAAAATCGATACGGTTGAATTGGCACAAATTCTTTTGCCAACAGCCGATAGTTATAAATTACGTGATTTAGCTAAGAAACATGAACTCGAACACGATCAACCACATCGTGCGGATAGTGATGCTCTTGCGACAGCAGAGCTGTTTTTACAATTTTTAAATGAAATTGAAAAATTACCACTTGTTACATTACAATCACTTTATGAATTGAGTGATGTTTTCCAAAGTGATATAGCTGATGTGCTTTCTGAAAATATTTTAAAGAAAGTAATGCATGGTAAAGAAATAAAAGCGGAATATGAAGTGTATCGCAATATTGCACTGAGAAAACGGAACTATTCCTTAAGTCTTGGAGAAACATATTCATTAAAGTTTGATGCTTTCTTGAATAAAACGATGGATAAACTGGAATTACATATGCCGAAGTTTGAAAGAAGAGAAAGTCAGCAAATGATGATGAAAGAGATATATACGGCGTTAAGAGATTCTCGTTTTTCTCTTATTGAAGCAGGTACAGGGACGGGAAAGACTCTTGCTTATTTACTTCCTAGTCTTTATTTTGCGAATAAAAAAGAAGAACCTGTCGTTATCAGTACACAAACGGTACAACTTCAACAACAAATACTTGAAAAAGAAATTCCGTTATTGCAAAAAATAATGCCATTTTCATTTGAGACAGCTCTTCTAAAAGGGAGAAAGCATTATCTTTGTTTACATAAATTTGAATATGCTTTGCAAGAGGAAGAAAAAAATTACGATATGGCACTTACGAAGGCGAAAATTTTAGTTTGGTTATTAAAAACTGAAACAGGTGACCGAGATGAATTAAATATTCCAGAGGGCGGAAAGTTACTTTGGAATCGTATTTGTAGTGATGCGTATAGTCCGGGCGGTATGCAAAGTAATTGGTTTAGTCGATGCTTTTATCAGCGAGCGAAAAATAAAGCTTTATTTGCAGATATCGTTATTACAAATCATGCATTATTATTTCAAGATTTTTCAAGTGAAGAACCACTGTTTTCTTCATGTGAACATATAATTTTTGATGAAGCTCATCATATTGAAGAAGCTGCGAGTAGAACACTAGGTGAACAGTTCTCTTGTATGTATTTTCAATTGATTTTATCTCGACTTGGTACACTAGAAACGGATGATGTGCTTTCTAAAGTATATAAAATGATGAAAAAATCAGAGCAAGCATCCCGTTCTACTTTCCGTATGATAAGCCATAGTTTGAAGGAACTTAAATTTGATGCGGATGAACTATTCCAAATGTTACGTACTTTTATATTTAAACAAACAAAGCAAGAACAAGGAACGAACAATATGCCGCTCATTTATCGATATAACACGGAAGTAGAGCAAGGTAAGTTGTGGGATAGTATTGTTGAGTTAACAAATCGTTTTGTATATGAATTAAGAAGAATAGTGACCATACTTGAGAAACAAGTAGATATATTGCAAAGTAAGTTAGAGTGGGAAATGCATGTTGTTACGGGTGAATTTATGCATTTAAGTGGGTTACTGAGAAAGATGGCAGAATCATTACAGTTGCTCATATTGGAAAAAAATGCATATGTAACTTGGATGGAGACGGAGACGAAAGGAACGATTCATTCAACCATTTTATACGCGCAACCAGTTCATATTGGTGAAAGGTTTGCTGATGAATTTTTAACAGAAAAAAAGAGTGTTATCTTTACATCTGCAACATTAACAGTTAACGATACATTTGACTATATAAAAGAAGAGCTTGGCTTACATGATTTTGCTCCAAATACTTTACAGGTTCAATCGCCATTCCATTATGAGAAACAAATGAAATTAATGGTTTCAACGGATGTACCGTTTATTAAGCGAGTAAGTAATGAGGAATATATTGAATCTGTATCGGAACATATTGCCAAGATAGCAAAAGTTACAAAAGGGAGAATGCTCGTTTTATTCACTTCGTATGAAATGCTGAAAGAAGCGTATGCGAATTTGAAAAGCAATGATGAATTAGAAGGCTATCTATTATTAACACAAAGTGTAAACAATAGGAGTCGAAGTCGCTTAATTCGAAAGTTTCAAGAGTTCGACAAGTCAATATTGTTAGGCACGAGCAGTTTTTGGGAAGGAATCGATATTCCAGGAGATGCCTTGAGTTGCCTTGTCATTGTCCGTCTTCCTTTTACACCTCCTCATCAGCCGATGATGGAAGCGAAAGGTGAATGGCTAAAAAATCAAGGTGAGGATGTATTCGCAAAATTAGCGCTCCCGCAAGCAATATTACGTTTCAAACAAGGATTTGGGCGTTTAATTCGAACGAATACTGATACGGGGACGGTAGTAGTGTTAGACCGTCGATTGACGAGTTCTTCCTATGGAAAAAGATTTTTACAATCAATTCCTAACGTACCTCTTTATGAAGGACCGTTAGAAGAGTTGTTGGTGCAATTAGAAGAACCGTCAAATGAATAAAAATTGGAAGAAAAATACGCCTGAAGTACTTATAAACTTCAGGCGTAAAAAATGTGGGTAGGAGGAATTTTATTTTTCTTACTTCTTGTATACAAAATGTATTGGTTTTCGACTTGAAACCTTTTTTTGCTGTACATGTCCTGCTATAATAGATGGGTGATGAAGCAGGGGTTGTAAAGAATGTACTCTTATTGTAACCGCATTGCGTTCTTCTATAATTAGAAATTTTTGTGTAACGGAGGAGTTTTTTCATGGAGAAGAAAATCGAAGTACTATCAACGACGCGTATTAAATATTCGTCAGATTTGTATAAAATTGTTGATAGTTTGAATCGTACGTTAAAAGAGCAGGACCTCATGTTCGGATTAGCATTAGACGAAAAAGACAAAGAAACAGCTGTATTTACGATTTACAGAACGTAGTGATACAATGAAAAAGTGGATCTTTGCAATCATTATCGTTATCGTTGCTAGCGGAATATATGGGGCGTATGTTTATAATAAAGCGATGGACAAGAAAATTCCCAAAGAGTCGAAATCTGTAGAAATTGCTAAAGAAAAAGCAAAGCTTACAAAAGTGACATCTGTTGATTATTACAACGGAAAAGCTGCATATACAGTCGTACAGGGTACAGATGAAAAGGGAGAACATCTTATCGTTTGGGTGCCTGAGAAAAAAGGGGATACCGTAGTAAGGAAAAAGAGTGAAGGTATTTCCGAAAAAGAGGCTATACAAAGAACAATAGAACAAGTCGGCGATAAAGAATCAAAAAGAAAGCCGAAAGAAATTCTGAAAGTGAAATTAGGCTTTGAAAAAGGTATTAGAGATGGTGTACCAGTAGAAGTACCATTATGGGAAGTTACATATATTGATTATGACAATCGTTATAATTACTACTATCTTGAATTTAAAGATGGGTCGTTTTTAAGACGATATAGCGCTCAAAAATAGATGTAGGGGGAACTACAAATGAAATTAGCAAAGCGAGTAGCTGCTTTAACACCGTCTTCAACTTTAGAAATTACAGCAAAGGCACAAGCGTTAAAGGCAGAAGGTCATGATGTAATTGCATTAGGGGCAGGAGAACCTGACTTTAATACACCAGAGCATATTATGGAAGCTGCGCATAAAGCGATGTTAGAAGGGCATACGAAATATACGCCAACAGGTGGATTACAATCGTTAAAACAAGAAATTGTGAAGAAATTTACGCGCGATCAAGGCATTCAGTATGAGCCATCTGAAATTATTGTATGTAATGGTGCAAAACATGCATTATATACATTATTCCAAGTGTTGCTTGATGAAGGAGATGAAGTTATCATCCCAACTCCTTACTGGGTAAGCTATCCAGAACAAGTAAAGCTTGCTGGCGGTAATCCGGTTTATGTAGAAGGTTTAGAAGACAATGAGTACAAAATTACAGCAAAGCAGTTGCGTGAGGCAATTACAGAGAAAACGAAAGCAGTTATTATTAATTCACCGAGCAATCCAACAGGAATGATTTATAGCAAAGAAGAATTACAACAGCTTGGAGAAGTATGTTTAGAACATAATATTTTAATCGTTTCAGATGAAATTTATGAGAAGTTAATTTATGGTGGTGCGGAATATACTTCAATTGCCCAGCTTTCTAATGCATTAAAAGAACAAACCCTAATTATTAATGGTGTATCTAAATCTCATTCTATGACAGGATGGCGTATTGGATATGCAGCTGGAAATAAGCAGCTGATTAAAGCGATGACGAACTTAGCGAGTCATAGTACGTCAAACCCTACTTCAATCGCTCAATACGGCGCAATCGCGGCATATGCAGGCTCACAACAACCTGTAGAAACAATGCGCCAAGCATTTGAAGAGAGATTAAACATTATTTATGATAAATTAATTCAAATCCCTGGCTTTACTTGTATTAAACCGCAAGGCGCGTTTTACTTATTTCCTAATGTAAAAGAGGCTGTAGCTTTATCAGGATATGATACAGTTGATGAGTGGGCGAAAGCTTTATTAGAAGAGGAAAAAGTTGCTCTTGTGCCGGGTACAGGATTTGGGGCTCCAAATAACGTTCGTTTATCATATGCGACATCTCTTGAACAAGTAGAGAAAGCATTAGAACGTATTCATACGTTTATGAAAAGTAAAGTGAAAGCTTAATTGTATATTTCGTTAATACAATAAAAAACCTCTCTATATAATAGGGAGGTTTTTTTGACGAATTGTGGCAAAAAGAAATAGCGAAAGGTGTGTTATACTAGAGAACGAGGTGTTTGGTGATGAAAAAGAAAATGATGTTACAGTGGTTTGAACAGGGAAGCATTGCGATTCCAAAATTACTTATGATGCATTATAAAAAATTAGGGTTAAATGAAACGGAATTTATGGTTTTACTTCATGTGCATACATTTTTAGAATCGGGAAATTCGTTTCCGACTCCGTCGGAGATTTCCGAACGAATGACAATAGCGGAAATGAAATGTATGGAAGTAATTCAAACATTGATTCAAAAAGGTTTTTTATCACTAGAAGGTGGACAAAGATCAGAAGCGATGATGTGTGAAAGTTATTCTTTACAACCGCTATGGGAAAAAATATTGCATTTCTTAATGAATGAATCAATAGAGGAAGAACAAAAAGAAAAAAAACAACTGCAAGTAAATTTATATACAGTATTTGAAAAAGAGTTCGGAAGACCACTTTCTCCATTTGAATGTGAAACATTGGGAATGTGGGAGGATCAAGATCAACATCATCCGAATTTAATTCAAGCGGCTCTACGAGAAGCTGTGATGAGCGGTAAGCTGAACTTCCGATATATTGATCGTATTTTATTTGAGTGGAAAAAGAATGGAATTAAAACAGTAGATCAAGCTCAAAATCAAGGACGGAAATTTAGAGCAAATCAGCAACGAGCGCAACAAGTAACAACACAAGAGACGAAATTTACTGGGAAAGTGCCTTTTTATAATTGGTTGGAGCAGTAATGTAGGAGGAAGTCTATGTTAAATAAAACGCAAATTCGTTATTGTTTAGACACAATGGCGGATATGTATCCAGAAGCACATTGTGAATTGATTCATGATAATCCATTCGAACTTGTAATTGCAGTGGCATTATCTGCACAATGTACAGATGCACTTGTAAATAAAGTGACGAAAAATTTATTTCAAAAATATAAAACACCAGAAGATTATTTAAGTGTTTCTCTAGAAGAGTTACAACAAGATATACGTTCTATTGGATTGTATAGAAATAAAGCAAAAAATATTCAAAAATTGTGCCGAATGTTATTAGATGATTACAATGGAGACGTGCCGAAAGATCGAGATGAGCTTACGAAGTTACCTGGTGTAGGACGGAAGACAGCAAATGTTGTAGTATCGGTAGCATTTGGGATACCGGCAATTGCTGTCGATACGCATGTAGAGCGGGTGAGCAAACGATTAGCGATTTGTAGATGGAAAGACTCTGTATTAGAAGTGGAAAAAACATTAATGAAGAAAATTCCGATGGATGAATGGGGCGTTACACATCACCGTTTGATTTTCTTTGGACGTTATCACTGTAAAGCGCAGCGACCACAATGTGAAGAGTGTCGATTGCTAGAAGTGTGTCGCGAAGGAAAGAAGCGAATGAAGGGGAAATAAAGGATGGAGCGAGTTATAGGAGTACCGAAAGAATTTCGGTACTTACCATTTTTTCAAAAAAACGCAAATTCGATTAAGTATCATACAGACCAATCTTTTGAAGAAATCATACAAAATACTTACTTTATATTTGATATAGAAAGACAATATGAGCCGTGGAATGAAATTGAAAACAGTATTCCGGTAATGTTGAATGTATGGAAAAATAAGCATGAAGACATTGCCACATTATTTCGAAACAGAAAGAAACAAGAAGCTGAAGGCCCGATGATTCTTTTTGCAGCACATTTGTTATCAATTGTATATTGGCTAAATGAGCAACCTGTTCATAGTTTGAATGAAATGGAAGATTACACGAGTGAATTGGAAGTACAACCAGTTAATTTTATGGAGCGATATTCGTTCATTATAAAGAAACCAAATAATTATCATTCTTATATTCAGTTAGCACAGTTGTATATTGAAATAGAAAAGTTATATGTAAAGAAAATGATAACAAAAAAGAAGTCCTTTCCTCGTTAAGAGAAAGGACTTCTTTTTTTGTATTAAGACTCTGTTGTAACAACATTTCCGTCTGCGTGAGGTGTATCTTCACCTGTATTTTGTTGTTTCTTAGCCTCTTCTTCAGCTTTCTTTTGAGCCTCTTCTTCAGCTTTTTTCTTAGCTTCTTCTTCGGCTTTTTTCTTAGCTTCTTCTTCAGTTTTTTTCTTAGCTTCTTCTTCAGCTTTCTTTTGAGCCTCTTCTTGTTGTTTACGTTGTTGTTCTTGTTGCTCTTGTTGTTTACGCTGTTCTTCAGTAGCCTTTTTCTGAGCTTCTTCTTGTTTTAGTTTATCTTCATTAGCTTTTTTCTGAGCTTCCTCATCAGCTTTTTTCTTAGCTTCTTCTTCGGCTTTCTTTTTGGCTGCCTCTTCCTCAGCTTTCTTAGCGTCTGGAGTTCCACCAGGGGCAGTGAAGGATGCACCAACTGCAGGACTTGTTCCAGTACCTTTTTTCGCTACTACAGAGAAGCTGTAAGTAACACCAGGCTTAATACCACCAAGAGTAGCTGTTGTACCGCTAACTGATAAGCTACCGCTAGAACCGTCTGTAGCTTTATAAGTTGCCGCATAAGCATCAACTGCTGTTGGGCCAGACCAGTTTAGTGTAACTGTACTAGCGCCATCGAAAGCGACATTAAGGCCACTAGGTGGATCTACTTTAATTTCTTTAATTGCATCTTTTTTCGCACCTTTTACGTATAACTCGCCGTTTATTTCTTGTACAGAAGAAGGGCGTTCGAAACGAGATTTATCTGTAGCGAATTTGCTCATCATTACTTGGAACATTTGTTGCGCAATTTTAGTATAACGATCGCTAATGTAATTTTCTGGACCATTCTTTTCGTAACCAGTCCACACAGCCATCGTATATTGTGGTGTATATCCAGCGAACCAGCTATCTCTGTTAGCATCAGCTGGGATGCCATATTTTTTTACATCTCTTGCATCAAAGTTTTGTGTTCCTGTTTTACCAGCAACGTCAAAGCCAGAAACATATGCTGTTGGCCCTGTACCGCCGGAACCAGGTTTTACTACGTCACGAAGAACGTCAGTAACCATGTAAGCTGTATGGTCGTGCATTGCACGTTGTTCTTTCGGTTTAAAGCTTTTCTTTTTTCCGTCTGGGAAAATAACTTCTTTAACGAAATGAGGTTTATTGTATACACCGTCATTTCCAAATGCTGCATAAGCCCCAGCGACATCTAACGGAGAGCTTTCATTACTACCGATTGCAGTAGATTCATGTGCTATCCCATCTTTAAACGTCATGCCTAAACCTTCAGCAAACTCTTTTGCCTTAGGAATACCGACTGCTTGAGCTGTTTTTAAAGCCGGGATGTTTAATGACTTCTTCAATGCTTCACGAAGTGAAACGTCACCTTTAAAATTACCGGTAGCATTTTTAATCTTTGTGCCATCAGAGTAAGTATATTCAGAGTCATTTAATTGATGATAAGTAGACCATTGAAGGTTTTCAATTGCAGGACCATAATCGAAAATTGGTTTCATTGTTGAACCAACTTGGCGTTTTAAATCAACAGCCATATTATGACCTTTGAAAGTAGACTTACTTTCTTTACGCCCAGCACCAATTGCTCGAACTTCTCCAGACTGTGTATCCATAAATACAAATGATCCTTGGAACTGATCGTTTGGATACTTAATGAGATTGCCATCCATAATTTGTTCAGCGTACTCTTGAGCACCTCGATCAAGGGTTGTATGAATCGTTAAACCATCTGAACCGATATTTACATCAGGGTATTCTTTTTCAACTTCTTTTACGACAGCATCTAAAAATGCTTGAAACTTCATTTCAGTTAGTTCTGATTTTTTTAGACCCTCAGTTACAGGGATCTTTATTGCGTTATTCATTTCTTCTTTTGTTATATAGCCGTGTCGATTCATTAATGTTAATACAATATTACGACGATTTGTTGCTCGTTCAACATTTTCTGGTTTTGTTGGATCATAAATGTTAGGACCTTGAGGTAAGCCAGCGAGCATCGCAGCTTCATGTAATTGTAAGTCCTTTAAATCTTTTTGATAATATTTTTGGGCCGCTGTTGCAATACCGTAAGAGCGATTACCTAGATTAATCTTATTTAAGTACATTTCTAAAATCTCATGTTTAGAGTATTGTTGCTCTAATTTGTAAGATAAGTACCATTCTTGCACTTTTCGTTTTGCGGTTTTTTCCATCGTTAGAAAATAGTTTTTAACTACTTGTTGTGTAATCGTACTACCACCTTGGGAACCGAAACCACCAGTGACATTTTCCATAACTGCTTTTGTAGTTCGTTTAAAATCAATTCCATTATGGTCATAGAAACGTGAATCCTCAGTTGCAAGGAATGCATTTTCAACTACTTTTGGAATTTGATCGTAAGTAACATGGGTTCGTTTTTCCGCACCATATTCATAGAAAAAATCTCCGTTCTTATCAAGAAATTTTGTTGATAAAGGATTGACAAGTTTTGATTTGTCTAATTTTGGAGCGTCCTTTACCATAACAAAGAAAGCGGAAACGCCAGCTACGAGACCAACGATACCAAGAAGTAGACAACCTATAAGGAACTTCTTAAAAAAGGAGCCTTTTTTCTTTGGTTTTTTTTCTTTATTTGTTTCTTCCGTTTGATTTTTCGCATGATTTCGTTCTGTACGAGAACGATAATTATCTGACATTATACTTTCTCCTACCTTTCATTCTCTCCCTCAAAAGTCGAAAAAAGAGCCTTAGTGATGACTCTATCACGAAAAATAAACCGTGTCTAGTACACGGATATAATCAATCCGAGGGTGATAACCGCATGATAACAATGATCCATGCGCTTCTATTTCTTCTTTAGTAATTGACTTACGCCCACCATTATTTTGACGGTTCCAAAATGCAATAATATGTTTCGCATCGAGTAAATAAAATTCATCAAAAAGTGTAAATTTAATAATAACAAATGCAACTCCATTATGAGCAATTACTTGCTTCATATGTTCAATTTGATGAAGGTGGAAGTTTTGAAGTGGGAAACTAGTTTTGTTTTTTGTTTCCTTCGCTTCAAAATCGATGTATTTCCCTTTGTATACACCGTTGTAATCCGTTGTAGAAGGTTGTTTAAAATACGCTTCTTTTACCACTGCAGCACTTCGAGCGGGGTAATCTACTTTTACAATTTGAAGAGGTGTAGGTTTTTTATGTACACATGCAATATTATGGGTTAAGTAATATTGATTTGTTTCATTCAATTCCTCTTCAAGGGACATACCTCTATTACTATAAGTATGTTTTTTTATTGGTGTTTTAGGAGGTAGTGAAGCTTGATTGTACCTTTTTCCATTTGGGTAACGAATGGTCATAGTGTGTCCACTCCCAACTTGTTAAGAATTACTTACAAAGGTGATTATATCAAAAAATGAAAAAAGATGTGACCTTTTTGAAGAAAGGCATGATGACTTATTTATGTTTACATGGAATGATTACGAAAAAATAAAACAATATCGTAAAAATATGGTTTGTACAAAAGAAGAAAAAGCAATCATTCACACTATTAAAAAGAAAACAGAAATAGCTAATATGGACAACATTTCTCGGACACAATCGTATCAAAAATTTTATGTAAGAAATAGTGAAATCAGGTGGTCTTTTTTAGCGAGTATGGTTTCGAGAAATGCAGGCTGGAATATGACTGATTTAGAAGGAAGATATTATGCTACTGTTTTGCCTCGATTAGTAAAAAAACATTTGTTTCTCATATATGAACAGGCTAATTGGATTATTTTCTTAGATGCATTTCCACAGTTACTACTATATGAAGAAAGCAAGAGGAGACGTATACCTCTCTTTCATTTGTTGCAATTTTTCAACGTATCACTTTTCATGGAAAAAGAATGGACATTTTTCTGGGAGAAAAAAGATATGAATAGGCTTATGACAGCGCTTATTATAAATGAGCAAAATAAAATTCAAAAACCAGTTATTGAGAATAGCTACTTTAAAAAACATGTATTTCATACGGCGCTTTTTAAAGTTCAAGATATGTTGCATATTAGTGCAGTTATTTTTCCAACCATTGAAGGAGGGATGTATGGGTTTTCAGTTTATCAATTTGAAACGTTGCAAAAGCGTATAGAGCTTGGGAAAAAATTAGCGTGGTTATTGTTTCATCCGACTTATAAACGTTTATTTTATAAGTTTGCACTACAAACTACACATACTGGCTCTAGAGAAGATTATGAATATTACTTAAGGGGAACTAGAAAATCCTATACACCTGCACTAAGAGATGTGTATTCTCTTGTTGCACATGAGGAAATAACAATGAGGGATTGGTTTTGTGAAGATTCGAAAATGAATGCATTGTTTTTATTTGAAGAACCGAAGGATGAAGTTAATATAAAGGAATGGTATAGAAGAAAGAGGGAGCAGATCTATGCAGTTTCTATCGTGAATCGTTTTGTTAAAAGAATAGACGAGTTCATGATATAATAAAAAAGAAGTCCCATCTTTATAAATGAAGATGGGACTTCTTAATGTGAAGAAATCCTGCTAAGTGTGTTAAGATTTTAATCTCAAAACTGAATGAAAGTAGAAGATTAAGGGGGATTTAGAAATTAGTAGTTTGGAAAAGCCCCATTAATTAAACTTTCACTTTATGTAGCAGGGAAGTTTGGGCCATCAAGCTTTGGATTACCAGTCTCGGGTTTATTTTGTTGTTTGTTTTGTTTTTTCTTTTTTTCGTTTTTGTTCTTTGCCATCTTCATACACCTCCTTTTTGTATTGTTACCATTTCTATAAATGACATTCAAAATGATTTCTTTGACGAATAACAACTAGTTTTGTCATGTGTGCAGGAGTGAAGAATTATCCGGCGAAATTACATGACAAAGGAAAAGCAAAGAAGGGGGCGTTTTGTATATGGCGATGGTTCAGAAAGTAGATGTAATGAAAAAAATGGATCAAATGTTAAGTTCTCTCGATTTGCTGGAAATGAATATAGGAATTAGAATAAATCATGCATTGAAGGATAAGAGCGAAAAAATATGTAATAAGGTAGAAATAACAGAAATGCATATTGAGCATATGGAAAATAAATTAGTGCATCACGAAGAAAAAGGGAATTGGGTGAAGACGTTTCAAAACATCGTAGTGAGTGCATAATAAGGTGGGAATGGAATGGAGTATGAAGCATTAATACAGTCTTCAGAAAAACTCATGCAGTATAATAATGAAGCGAATGTAAAAAAAAGAGAAATAATTGAATATGACTTTTATAAGGATATGAAGCCGTTTGTAGACATAGTAGATGAGGAATTAAAGGTGTGGAAAGAATTAGCTTATACGTGGATTAAGGAAGAAAAACCGAAGTATATACATGTACAGCAAATTGATCAAGTGTACGATAATTTACAAACGAATGTGTTACAATGTTTTGTAAATAAAGGAAAAGGTAAACGTTTTTTTGAAACACATCAAGCCATTTCGTATACTTTGCAAAATATAGTTGAGCAATGTAAATAACAAGAGGGGAAACCCTCTTGTTTTTTTAAGCTTCTGTCATTGTTGTAGGTTTTGTTGCACCGTTTATTTCTAATTCTTTTATTAATGTTCGGTAATCCGATATACATATTTTTCCTTCGAGATAACAATGTCTCGCAAAGTCTAATAATTCATTTACATTCTCTGTGTAATACCCCTTCTTTTGAGAAAACGCTTGTTTTAAATCCCCTAATACCATGTTGATTCCTCCCCCATGAGAATCTTCTTCTTAATTATCATAGCATGGAAGGGTTTTCTTTTTTAATTTTTTAAAAATTTAAACTTCCGACAAAAATAGACAGATACTCCGTCACACAAATTATTTTACAAGTACATATTATATATGTAGAAACTTATGTGAAGGAGGAGAGAATGCATGTTTCAACAATCTAACGTATATCAGCAACCAAATCCATATGCACAGCAAAATATGTACCAATATAATACGGATACATATTTACGGTATAATATGTATCCTTTCGAGCCTCATTATGGAAATCAAAATTATTACCAGCCATTTGAAGTATCTTTTATGAATCAGCAGCAACAACAGCAACCCTATATGAATCAATCGCAACAAGAGCAACAATCCTATATGAATCAGCAGCAACCTTATATGAACTCACAATATTATATGTCACCACCATCATCTCCCTATGGAAATCAACAAGCGATGTTTTATCCGCCAAAACAACCGTATCCGACGATGAATAAACAAAAGCAACAACAGCAACCAAGTCAGTTTTCGAGCTTTGTTTCCCAATTTAAAAATTCAGATGGTAACTATGATGTGAATAAAATGATGAATACAGCTGGACAAATGATGAATGCGATGAATCAAGTGACGGGGATTGTTAAGCAGGTTGGAGGGTTCTTTGGTAAGTGATGATGGATTGTTGTCCATAATGAAATAGTATGAATGAAGTGTAGCACTAGACAAATTTCCATGAAACAAATGGGTATATATAACAAACGGCTTCACCTCTTTTCTCATATTGTAAAGTGTAATCAGATTTTCTTAACGAGAGAGGAGAGAAAAAACTATGCATCATTGTCATCCTTGTTTTGGAGGGCATAAGCCTGTAGGACCTATTTGTACGACTGCTCCTGTCATTCATCCGACGAAACAGTGTGTAACACATTCTTTTTCAACAACGGTGGTGCCACACATTTTCCCAACGCATACGACACATGTACACCATCAACAAATTAAAAACCAAAACTTCTTCCCGCAAACAAACTCAAATGTAAATGTTGTAGATCCAATCGATCCAGGATTTGGCGGTGGATGTGGACCATGTGGTCATGGTCACCATCACCACGGTCATCAAATATCTCCATTTGGACCAGGGCCGAATGTATCTCCATTTGGACCAGGACCGAATGTATCCCCGTTTGGACCAGGACCGAATGTAGGACCAAATGTTGGACCAAACGTTGGTGGAATATTTAAAAAGTAAATGATATGTTAGAACTAGCAAAATGCTAGTTCTTTTTTTGTAATTGGAGTGTTGATATGAAAGTTGTTGCTGTAACAGGATATAAGCCATTTGAACTTGGAATATTTAAAAAGGATCATCCAGGAGTAGACTGCATAAAAAAAGCGCTGCATCGTAAATTAACTGCTTTTATAGAAGATGGTTTGGAGTGGGTTATTATAAGCGGCCAGCTAGGTGTAGAATTGTGGGCTGCTGAAGTTGTTTTTGAAATTCAAGTAGAATATCCAGATTTAAAATTAGCGGTATTTACTCCTTTTTTAGAACAAGAAAAAAATTGGAAAGAAGATAACCGTGAATATTACGAATTTATTCTTTCACAAGCAGATCACATTGATAGTATTACGAAACGGAAGTACGAAAGCCCAGAGCAATTTAAATTAAAGAATCAATTTTTTATTGAAAAAAGTGATGCTCTTTTAGCTGTATATGATGAAGAAAAGCCTGGGAGTCCTAAATATATTGTAGAAGTAGCTAAGAAAAAAGGAGAAATAGAAAATTATCACAGTTATTTCATTCTTTTTTCTGATTTACAAGATATAATAGAAGAGGAACAGTGGAATAATGCAGAGTAATATGTAATATTGTACTCGTATATATGATTGACAAAAGGCATTGTTTCTGAAAAAATTTAGTTAATGAAAGTTTTGGCAAAAATTTGAGGTGAAGAAAATGATTTCGGATAAAATTAAATTAACGGCGAAAGATATTTTGGAAAAAGAATTTAAAACAGGTATGAGAGGTTATCAACAAGAAGAAGTAGACAAGTTTCTTGATATGATTATTAAAGACTATGAAGCTTTCCACAAAGAATTTGATCAATTGAAGCAACAAAATGTTCGTTTAAAACGAGAATTAGAAGAACAAAAACTAGCTGCAACACAAGCTCCACAACAACCTGTACAAACACCAGTTGCACAACCGGTATATAACAACACGAATACGGATATTTTAAAACGTTTATCCAACTTAGAAAAAGCTGTATTTGGAAGTAAGTTATACGAATAAAATAAGGTGGAAACAAGGTTGAGGCATTGTACATAGAAAAAAACATTGCAAAATCTTTTTGTTTCCACTATACTAATGGATGTCATAACGTTTGGGCAATCGCTGCAACGCCAACGTTGTAGAGGAAAGTCCATGCTCGCACGGCCTGAGATGGCTGTAGTGTTCGTGCCTAGCCAATTCATAAGCTAGGGTATTCTGGCTGTAAGGCTGGTTTAACGGCAGGGAAAAAACCTAAGTCCTTTCGGATATGGTTTGACTACCTTTAAAGTGCCACAGTGACGAAGTCCTTGAAGAAATGATAGGAGTGGAACGAGGTAAACCCCACGAGCGAGAAACCCAAATAATGGTAGGGGAATCTTTTCCAAGGAAATGAACGATGGGAAAGGACAGGTTGTATAACCTGTAGATAGATGATTGCCACCGGAGTACGAGGCGTGGGCCGTTTGCAGTACAAAGGAACAGAACATGGCTTACAGAACGTTATGAACCAACTATGAAATAACTCAGCTCTCCTTTGTTAGAGGAGGGCTTTTTATTTGTATGAAGTTATAAATTATGAGTTACAATGGTTAATGAGAAAAATTTTCGTAAAATGTAATGATTAATAGGACAAATTGCTATTAATTATTGTTTGAATATACATAAGAGGTGAATGCAAATGGGAAAAGTTACTTTAATTGCAACAGCGGCAATGGGTATTGAAGCGTTAGTTGCCCGAGAAGTTCGCGATCTTGGTTATGAATGTCAAGTAGAAAACAGCAAAGTAACATTTGAAGCAGATGAAAAGGCGATTTGTCGCACGAATTTATGGTTACGTACTGCGGACCGTGTGAAAATTAAAGTTGGTGAATTTAAAGCAACAACATTTGATGAGCTATTTGAAAAAACGAAAGCATTAAACTGGGGAGATTATATTCCAGAGAACGGAGAATTCCCTGTTATCGGTAAATCTCTAAAATCTGAGTTATTCAGTGTTTCGGATTGCCAACGTATCGTTAAAAAAGCTGTCGTTGAAAAATTAAAAACAACATATAAACGTACAACTTGGTTTGAAGAAGATGGTCCGTTATTCCGTATTGAGATTGCAATGTTGAAAGACATTGCAACATTAACAATCGATGCGAGTGGTGTTGGACTTCATAAACGTGGGTACCGCATGGATCAAGGGGAAGCTCCTTTAAAAGAAACATTAGCTGCGTCTCTAATTAAGTTAACGAACTGGAAGCCAGATCGTCCTTTCGTGGATCCTTTCTGTGGATCTGGAACAATTCCGATTGAAGCTGCATTAATTGGACAAAATATCGCACCAGGATTTAACCGAGGCTTTGCATCGGATGAATGGGGCTGGGTTGGTAAACAAAATTGGCGCGAAGCTCGTCAAGAAGCTGAAGATTTAGCAAATTATAATCAACCATTACAAATCATTGGATCTGATATTGACCATCGTATGATTCGAGTTGCACAAGAAAACGCAGAAGAAGTAGGTTTAGGTGATTTAATCACATTTAAGCAAATGCAAGTAAAAGATTTCACAACAAAAGAGGATTATGGCTACGTCGTAACGAATCCTCCATACGGAGAACGTTTAAGTGAAAAAGCACTCGTTGAACAACTGTATAAAGAAATGGGACAAGTATTTCGCCCATTAGATACGTGGTCAGCGTATGTATTAACAAGTTACGAAGCATTTGAGAAGTGTTATGGAAAAGATGCATCGAAGAAACGTAAACTATTTAACGGATTTATCCGTACAGATTACTACCAATACTTCGGAAAACGTCCACCGCGTAATTCATAGTATAAAACTCCTCTAGCACGCATATACTGGCTATTATGTAATGCGTAAAGGAGGCAGTGATATGGATAGTTTTCAATTATCGATGATTCAAAAAGCTATTCACCGTACGTATGATGAGCTCGGAAAAGAAGTGGATAGTCAAGGCGTAATTGTAGATGAAATACAAAAAGCGCAAGAAGAATATTTATCAGCTCTTTCACATGAAACAGCGATTGATAAACGGTATTTAAAGTCATTAATATAGAAGAAAATTTTCCTTTTTCGAAAGGAAAATTTTTTTTCGTGTATTTCTAAGTATTGCAACAGGGGAAAGTGGCTGCACACATATGAGTAGCAGTTACTATATCGTTTTATAGAAAAACTTTTTGGTTGGAGGCTAAGGATGTTTACTGAGAAGAGATTACCATTTGAAGTAGGAAAACAAGATAATTTTTATGATAAGTTGAATGAGTGGATTGGAGATGTATTTTACGACATCCTTCCGGAAAAAGGCTTTGAAGAGCGTGATGAACAAATCTTTATGGCGTTTCAATTAGAGCGTGCTTTCCAAGAGAAAAAAGTTATGTTCGCAGAAGCGGGTGTAGGAACAGGGAAAACGATTGTATACCTTTTATATGCAATTTGTTATGCGCGTTATACAGGAAAACCTGCTATTATCGCTTGTGCAGATGAAACATTAATTGAGCAGCTTGTGAAAGAAGAAGGGGACATTGCTAAGTTATCAGAAGCATTAGGACTATCTGTTGACGTAAGACTTGCGAAATCGATGGATAACTATTTATGTTTACGTAAACTTGAAGATGTTATGAGTGGACGAGCTCCAGAAGTAATTGAAGACGTATATTATGAATTACCACAGTTTGTATTTGATCATGGTACGATGCAAAACTTTACTCACTATGGTGACAGAAAAGAATTTCCACTTTTAAATGATGAGGAATGGTCAAAAGTAAACTGGGATTACTTCCAAGATTGCTTCACTTGTGATTCACGTCATCGTTGTGGACAAACTCTTTCTCGTGAACATTATCGTAAAGCGGCAGATTTAATCATTTGTTCTCAAGATTTTTATATGGATCATATTTGGACGTACGATGCTCGTAAACGTGAAGGACAAATTCCGTTATTACCTGAAAGTAGCTGCGTTGTATTCGATGAAGGACATCTTGTAGAATATGCAGCTCAAAAAGCTTTAACGTACCGTTTAAAGCAAACGATGATGGAGCAGCTTTTAACGAGATTGTTACAGAACGATATTCGTGAAGAGTTTGCACATTTAGTAGAAGAAACAATTTGGCAAACAGAGCGATTCTTTGATGTGTTACAAGAGAATAAAAAGGAAATTGAAGGTTCTGATCGTTTAGAAATTACTGTGACAGAAAAAGTAACCGCAGAAGCGAAAAGACTTTATGCAAAAATCGGTGAAGTCGGTGATGCACTAGTATTTGAGAGTGAAATGCATACAGTAAACACATACGATTTAAATATCGTTGATGAACATTTAGATGTGTTAGAACATTCACTTCGTCTTTTCATGCATGAGAAAAATGTAATTACGTGGGGTGAAGAAGGTGATGGTGCCTTCACGTTAGTTATTATGCCGCGTGCAGTTGAAGAAGTGTTACAAGAAAAAGTATTCTCGAAGAAAATTCCATACATTTTCTCTTCTGCGACATTATCGGACAACGATTCGTTCGCATTTACTGCAAATAGCTTAGGGGTAAAAGATTACTTATCATTCTCAGTTGCCTCACCGTTTAATTATGAAGAGCAAATGGCAGTAAACTTACTATCGCATACGAAAGAAAATGAATGGGAAAGAAAGTGTCAATATACACTTGAAAATATACAGAAAACGAATGGACGTACGCTTGTATTATTCCGTACAACGCAAGAACTTGCAGCGTTCAAAGAATATGTAAGTAAAGAGCAAATGTCAGTTCCGTTCTTATATGAAGGGGATCAAGAAATTAGTCAGCTCGTTTCTCGTTTCCAAAATGAAGAAGAGACTGTACTTTGTGCCGTTCATTTATGGGAAGGTTTAGATATTCCGGGTTCATCATTATCACATGTAATAATTTGGTCATTACCATTCCCTCCAAACGATCCTGTGTTTGAAGCGAAACGTAAGCACGTAAATAATCCATTCTGGGATGTAGATGTGCCATATATGATTTTACGCCTTCGTCAAGGGATTGGACGTTTAATTCGTACGAGCGACGATAAAGGTGCTATATCAATCTTCCTATCAGATACGGAAGATGAAAAAGTGATAGAAGCAGTGAAAAAAGTACTTCCGGTAGAAGGTAAAGAATTATAAGGAAAAGCTTGGTGCTTGCCAAGCTTTTTTTCTATTATAAAAGGAATTTATGTTTTCGTGTCGAAATAAGTTTGAGGTAGAAAAAGGAGGTCTTTTATACGATGACAGTTGCTACATATGAAGTAGAAAAACAATTTTTAACATATGTGAAGAAGATAGAAAATTACGGAGAAGCATTAAGCTTAATGTTTTGGGATTTAAGAACGGGTGCACCAAAAAAAGGTGTGGATCAGCGTTCAGAAGTCATAGGGATGCTTTCGTCAGAAGTGTTTGCTATGTCGACTTCAGATGAGATGGGGAACTACTTAACTGAGCTTGAAGCTTTAATATCTGAAGATAAACTTTCTGAAACGACGAAGAAAATGGTTGAAGAGTGTCGTAAAGAATATGATAGAAATAAGAAAATTCCACAAGCTGAATACGAAGCGTATGTGAAATTAGAAGCGAAAGCGGAAAGTGTGTGGGAAGAAGCACGGGAAAAATCTGATTTCGAAATGTTCCGTCCGTACTTAGAAAAAATTGTTGAATTCAAAAAGAAATTTATTACATATTGGGGTTACGAAACATATAAATATAATAGATTATTAGACATGTATGAGCCTGGTATTACAGTAGAAGTGTTAGATCACGTATTTGGTCAACTTCGTGAGCGTATCGTGCCGCTTGTAAAAGAAATCTCAGAGTCTAAAAAGGGATTAAAAACAAGTGCTTTATCGGAACACTTTTCGAAAGAAAAACAAAAGAACTTTACATTAGAGTTATTAAAGCAATTGAATTATGACTTTGAAGCAGGGCGTCTTGATGAAACGGTACATCCTTTCGAAATTACATTAAATAGAGGGGATGTTCGTATTACAACACGCTATGATGAGAAAGATTTCCGTATGGCTGTGTTTGGAACAATTCATGAATGTGGTCATGCTGTATATGAACAAAATATTGCAGAAAAGTTTGAGGGTACACCGCTATGTAGTGGAACATCTATGGGTATTCATGAATCGCAATCATTATTCTTTGAAAACTTTATCGGTCGTAATAAATCATTCTGGAAGAAAAATTATGATTTATTAAAAGAGTATAGTGACGGTCAATTTAACGATATATCAGTCGATGAGTTTTATGATGCGATTAACGAATCGAAGCCTTCATTCATTCGTATAGAAGCAGATGAGCTTACATATCCGCTTCATGTTATGGTTCGTTATGAGCTTGAGAAAGAATTATTTGATGGTACACTACAAGTGAAGGACTTACCAGCGGCTTGGAATGATAAGATGGAAGCATATTTAGGAATTCGTCCAGAAAATGATGCACAAGGTGTATTACAAGATGTTCACTGGGCTGGTGGCTCATTTGGATACTTCCCATCTTATGCGCTTGGTTACATGTATGCAGCGCAATTTCAGCAAAGAATGTTAAAAGATATTCCAAACTTTGATGCATTATTAGAAGAAGGTAACGTGACGCCAATTCGTGAATGGTTAACAGAAAACATTCATCAATATGGCAAAACGAAAAAGCCACTTGAAATTTTAGAAGATGTAACAGGTGAAGGGCTAAATGCAAACTACTTAGCTGATTATTTAGAAGCGAAGTATAGAGAGATTTACGAGTTATAAAAAAGAGCTGCTTAATTGCAGCTCTTTTTTTAAAGGGGATGGGAGAATGGATTATACATTTACAGTAATGAACCAAAAGGAAGCAGAGGAAATTGCATACAACTGGCATTATGAAGGGAAATATTCCTTTTATGATATAGAGGCAGATCAAGAAGATTTAGCAGAGTTTTTAAGTACTGAAATGAGAGGAGACGATACGTTTGCTGTGAAGGAAAATGGTACTCTCATTGGTTACTTGAGTTTTTCTAAAATGAATAATCAAACGGTTGATATAGGACTTGGAATGAGACCTGATATAGCTGGCAATGGATTAGGGTTAAAGTTCGTGAAGGCTGGACTAGATTTTAGTGAAGAAAAATACGGCTGCAACTATATAACACTATCAGTAGCGACATTTAATGAGAGAGCGATTAAAGTATATAAAAGGGCAGGATTTGAAGCAGTTGGAACGTTTATCCAGGAGACGAACGGTAGTTGTTTTGAGTTTTTGAAAATGAATTATATATGTGAAAATGACTAAAAACCAGAAGAGAGTTCTTCTGGTTTTTAGTTTAAAGTTTTTTTTTTGTAACTACATTAACTTTCAGTTGCTAGCATGTGTACAGCTGCTTCATGCATCTCTTTCAAACCTGACACTTGAGCATATTCAGCAACAGTGATACTACTTGTTGTTAGAAGTTCGATAATATGTTCATCCATTCTTGACCAAGTTTTACCACCAGCATTGTCATAAGAGCTAATTAACTTTGTTAGTCCATCTTTCCCAAAGAGCAGATAATGTGATGTGAAATCTATAGAAACATCAGCTATCCCTACTTCTGTCCAATCGATTAAGCCAGTTACATTATTTTTCTTATCAATCAGGATATGACCTGGATGTATATCCCCATGCGTTACTCCTACATGAGATGGCCAAAAAGAATCTTCAGTTAGCCATGCTTGCCAACGATCCCATAATTTTTGATTGACATAGTATTGTTCCTTCACTCGATTCATCCTTTGTTCCATAGAAGCTCTTAATTCATTAGCAGTAAGAATTTCAATACCGATATTATTAAATTCTTGTTGAGGTAATGAGTGTAAATTCGCTAGAACTTTTCCTAATGAAATATGGTATTCAGATGGTGCGTTTTTTTCATTAAAGCTCCATATATATCCTTGTTGTTCTATATCAATAGTGGCGGCAGGAACGCCACTTAGTTGCTTATAGGCAATTAAGTCTTCAGTGAATATAGACCAATCAGGAACTTGGAATCCTGCATGGTTTTTTATGATTTCCAATGCCTTTTTTTCTTGTAGGACATGTCTCATAGATTCTGGTCTACGAGGAATTCTTAGTATCCATTTATCTCCGTTTTGATCTTTAGCGTGTGCTACTTGAAAGTCAACACCAGATTCATTGATTTTTATTGAATCTTCTAAGATATTTAGGCCTTCCTTAGTTGCTAATTGTTTAATTTTAAGTGTGTTCATTTTTATTTCCTCCAAATGCTTATTTTAATCTTAATGCTTGAGTACGTATTCTGTTACCATTTTCCCCCTAACTACACCAATAGGATCAAATTAGTGAGATATAAGAAGATGTAATCATAAAAAAACCACAGACGGGCTTCTGTCTGTGGTTAAGAGTAAACGAGGATATAAGAAATAGAGGTCTCTCTTTGTATGAAAAAACATGCGACAAAAAGACAGATATATATCTGCCTTTCTCCATGCAGAAAGTGTACTTTTCCGTTGAAGATTATTAAAAATGTGCAGACTAATCCCGTTTACTCTGCTTTATGAAAACAGAGCCTTTGAACATATTAAGTTACTTAGTGTTCAAAGTTTGCTGACGTAGTCTTCCTGCATGCATCATTTTTAAAAACCCTCCTTTTAATAGTATAGTAACAATATACGTTGTTTATAAGTGAATATCAATAAAAAACACTAAATAAACATCCGAAAAATGTATATTAAAAAATAGAAATAAATGATGTTTGCTTTTGTAATTGGAATTTTTGCTAGAGGGTGTGTATGATTGAACTTTAGTAGCAAATAGCAAGCTTAGCAAGGAGAGGTAGAATGATTACAATTAAAACGAAAAGTGAAATAGATTTGATGCATGAATCTGGGAAATTACTTGCTTCATGTCATAGAGAAATAGGAAAAATGATAAAACCAGGAATAACAACACAAGAAATTGAGACGTTTGTTGAAGCGTATTTAGAAAAGCATGGTGCAACATCTGAGCAGAAAGGTTACAACGGGTATCCATATGCGATATGTGCGTCTGTAAACGATGAAATGTGTCATGGGTTTCCGGCCGATGTTCCTTTAAATGAGGGAGATGTTGTCACAATTGATATGGTAGTAAACTTAAATGGTGCGCTATCAGATTCTGCATGGACATATATAGTAGGGGATGTTTCTGACGAAACAAAAAGGTTATTGCTAGTGGCTGAGAGTGCTTTATATAAAGGAATTGATCAGGCGATAATCGGTAATCATGTAGGGGATATTGGTTTTGCAATTGAAAGTTATGCAAATGCTGAAGGTTTTTCTGTTGCAAGAGATTTTACGGGGCATGGGATTGGTAAAGAGATTCATGAAGAACCAGCAATTTTTCATTTTGGTAAACCGGGACAAGGACCTAAGCTGCAAGAAGGCATGGTAATTACAATTGAGCCGATTGTAAATGTAGGTATGCGCTATTCTAAAGTTGATTTAAATGGATGGACTGCAAGAACGATGGATGGGAAATTATCTGCTCAATACGAGCATACAATTGCGATTACAAAAGATGGGCCAGTCATTTTAACGAAGTTGTAATAGAGAATGTAAGAGTTTGCAAAAATCGAACGAAAATAGTGTTTTTATAAAATTTGTACGTGTTTTATTAATAAATACTTTTCAAAGTATAAAAATTGCGTTATAATCCTTCTATAAAATAAATAGTTAGCTACACTCATATAATCGCGGGGATATGGCCTGCAAGTTTCTACCGAAGTACCGTAAATACTTTGACTATGAGTGAGGACGAATATATTTGCTTGTTAAGCATTCTTTTTTGCGAAACTCCAAAAGCACGTCTCTCACTTGTAACGAGTGGTGGCGGCTTTTGGAGTTTTTTTATTGCATAAGAGGAGGAACAAACATGAAAGTATTACAAGAAAAGATTCTGAACGAAGGAAAGGTTTTATCCGGTGACGTATTAAAGGTAGATGCATTTTTAAATCACCAAATTGATCCGGTACTTATGCAAGAGATTGGAAAAGAATTTGCTAAACGTTTTAAAGAAGAGAACATTACAAAAATCGTGACGATTGAATCTTCTGGCATTGCACCAGCGGTTATGGCTGCATTAGAGCTTGGTGTAAAAGTAATTTTTGCAAGAAAACGTAAATCGTTAACGTTACAAGATAATATGTATGTTGCAAACGTATATTCATTTACAAAACAAGAAACAAATGAAATTTCACTATCTCGCACTCATATTGATGAAAATGATCGTGTATTGATCATTGATGACTTTTTAGCAAACGGTCAGGCTGCTTTGGGTTTAATGAGTTTAGTAGAGCAAGCTGGAGCAAGCATTGCGGGAATTGGAATTGTTATTGAAAAAGCATTTCAAGATGGAGGAAAGAAGCTTCGTGAACAAGGCGTTCGTGTTGAGTCACTAGCAGAAATTGCATCACTTGATAACGGCACAGTTACATTTGTACAGCAAGAAACTGCGGAGGTGAAATAAGCGATGAAGCAACATCCATTTAAAATCGCATCGCTAGGTATGCAGCATATGCTTGCTATGTATGCCGGTGCAATTATCGTTCCACTTATTGTGGGAGGCGGACTTGGCTTAAATCAAAAAGAGTTAACATATTTAGTCTCAATTGATTTATTAATGTGCGGCGTTGCAACAATTTTACAAGCATTATCAAATCGCTTTTTCGGTATTGGACTTCCAGTTGTACTAGGTTGTACATTTACAGCGGTTGGACCGATGATTGCAATTGGGAAACAATACGGCGTGTCTTCTATTTATGGAGCAATTATTGCTGCCGGTTTGTTTGTTGTTATTTTTGCGAAATTATTTGGAAAGCTTGTAAAATTATTTCCCCCTGTCGTAACAGGGTCCGTTGTTACTGTAATTGGAGTTACACTTGTTCCAGCAGCGATTAATGATATGGCTGGCGGAGTAGGAAGCAAAGATTTCGGAAGTCTTGAAAACTTAGCGTTAGCATTTGGCGTATTATTATTTATCATCATTATGTATCGTTTCTTTGATGGATTTATCCGTTCTATTTCTATTTTATTAGGTCTTTTGTTCGGTACAATCGTTGCAGCGTTTATGGGGAAAGTAAGCTTGCAAGCTGTTGGAGAAGCAGATTGGTTCCACGGTATTCAGCCGTTTTACTTCGGTACACCGACATTTGAATTAACGCCAATTATTACGATGATTCTCGTTGCTTGTGTAGGGATTGTAGAAGCAACAGGTGTATACTTTGCGTTATCTGATATTTGTAATAAAAAGATCGGTGAAAAAGAATTAACAAAAGGCTATCGCGCAGAAGGGTTAGCGATGGTGTTAGGTGGTATTTTTAACGCATTTCCATATACAACTTACTCTCAAAACGTAGGACTTGTTCAATTAACAGGAGTAAGAAATCGCGTTATTATTTATACTTGTGGTGGTATGTTAATCGTTCTTGGGTTCATTCCAAAAATCGCAGCTATTACAACAATCATTCCGAAATCAGTACTTGGTGGTGCGATGTTAGCGATGTTCGGTATGGTTATGGCATATGGTATTAAAATGTTAAGTAGCGTTGATTTTGGAAAGCAAGAAAACTTATTAATTGTTGCATGCTCTGTCGGAATTGGGCTTGGGGTTACAGTCGTTCCTACATTATTCTCACAACTTCCAGAAAATATTCGTATTTTAACAGATAACGGAATTGTGCTAGGAAGTGCATCAGCAGTACTTTTAAATATTGTATTTAATATGGTGCCGCAGCGAAAAGGGAAAGTAAAAGAAGAGCCAGTTTCGATGCAAAATGCAGTAAGAGAAGCATAGAAAAGCAAGGTCTCATTATGAGACCTTGCTTTTCTTTTTAAGTGGCATCATTTTCCCATACGTACCAAGCCGCCAAATGTACTCAAGTGGCCCGTATTGATAATGTGAAAGCCACCAGCGGCTAATAAAGATTTGTAACGTATAAAAACTGATGCAAAATAGAGGTCCTACCCATAATGGAGCAAGATAATCGTTTTTGAACAATAGTCCGAATACAAGTAATGTAACAATTGTATGTGAGATGTAATTTGTTAACGCCATTCGTCCAACGTATTGGAATGGGCGTAATAATGTTTGCCATTTTTCTTTTTGTAATAAACGCATTAGCGTGAAAATGTAGAAGATGAATAATGTTTTTCCACTGAACATTGTAAAGGCCTGCATATAAATTGGTTCATAAAATGGTTTTGATAAGAAGTAACGAACCATGAAGAACCACATTGGTAATGTTAAAATGAACGTAATAATTTGCCATTTTTTAAGTTTTGTATCTAACTCTTTCGTGCGGCGGAAAATATCCTTTTTACCGGCGTATAAACCAAGTAAAAATAGCCCAACTGTTTCTGGGAGCATTGTAATATTTAATACTATTCCATCAGCATAAAATGCATGGAAACGATTTTGTATTTGTGACACCCAGTCTTCAAGTGGCATGACTGGTAAGGAGAATCCAAGTTCAGCCTTTGACATTAAGGCAACACTAATACTAGCAATTAGTATAAGAAATTGAAAAATACTTAATAAAGCAATTGCCCATATTAAAATGGTACGAGGTTCTCTCTTATAAAATAAAAATAAGAAAAATCCAGCGATTGCATAAGTATGTAAAATGTCTCCGTCCCATAAAAGCACATAATGTAAGAAACCAAATAATAATAAAATAAGTAAGCGACGAACAAATAAAGTTTTTGGTCGATCTGTTTTCGCTTCAGCACGAGTCATAAAAATATAAAAGCCTAGTCCGAATAAAAACGAAAAGATAGTATAAAACTTTGTTTGAATAAACATATCGTAAATTAGACGGATATAACTATCTAGTCCCTCATAAACTCCTGAAAGATCACGTGAGTCAATTCCAGCAATAATAGGCCAGTTAACAAGAAAAATACCTAGTACAGCTATTCCCCTAATGATATCAATTGAGTGTATCCTCTCGCCTTGCGTGAGATTTTGTGTCATTATTTTCCTCCTTAATAAGTAATTCCCTTTTATTATACAAAATGTAAGGGGGAGGGGATAGAGGGGATTTCCAATTTTTAAAACTGTTAAGATGTGTATTATGAGATATAATAAGAGTGCACAGCAAGTTTTAAACTTCTTTAAAACAGGCAGTAAAGCTCCTTTTCCCGAAGGAGCTTTCTTTTTTAGAAATTTGTTGATAATGATTCTCTTTAATGATAAAATGTATTCAAAAGTGATAATCATTATCAAAAAAAGGTTGGTGCGCGAGTATGGTATATGCATTAGTAGCAGGTACAGTCGCTGTATATGCAGTTATTGCGAAATATGTTTTAAATGGAGTAGGAACAGCAAAATGAATAAAATGACATAAAATCCCTTTCATTTGTAAAAAGAATGAAAGGGATTTTTTATTTTTAATGAGAATATGCTGAAAATTTAGTATGATAGTAAAGTGAAACTGTAATCAATGGGGAGATGCATCTCTCACTGATTAAGAGCTCGCAAATAGCGGGAAAAAGTATATACATCTTGGATAAAGGGGAACAAGGGGATGACAAACATAGTACAGACAAACGGTATGAAAAAACTTGTTTGTTTTTATGAAGAGTGGCAAAAACACGGCGATGCAGAGAATAGCTTAAAGTTGTTTGAAGTGATTCAAAAATATAAACAAGAGCAGCTTATGATAGCATTCTGCGGACACTTTTCGGCAGGGAAATCAACGATGATGAATCATCTATATAAAGCGCAGTTGTTACCAACAAGTCCGATTCCGACAAGCGCTAACGTCGTCAAAATTGAAAAGGGATTAGATCGTGTTGTTGTAACGGTCAAATCTGGAGAACAGTACGAATATGACGGTGCATATTCAGCAGAAGAATTAAAACAGATTTGTAAAGATGGCGATGAGGTAATTGGTGTTCATATTTATCGAAATGATGCGCCAATTCCTGAGGGAGTTATGTTAGTTGATACACCAGGAATTGATTCGACAGATGATGCCCATCAACTAGCGACAGAATCGACACTTCATCTAGCAGACGTAATTTTTTATATGATGGATTATAATCACGTCCAATCGGAAGTGAATTTGCAATTTGTTAAAGAATTGAAACAACGTAATAAAACGGTTTATCTCGTTGTAAATCAAATAGATAAACATAAAGAAAATGAATTATCATTTGAGGATTATAAAGATAGTGTGAAACAATCGTTTTCTAACTGGGATATTGAAGTAGATGGAGTTTATTATACGTCATTACGAATGATGAACCATCAACATAATGAAATTGGAAGTTTAGAAACATTAATTACTTCTATTATGAAAGAAAAAGAGCAGTATGTAAGAGAGGGAATGGAGCGAGAAACAGAATATTTAATGGGAGAACATTTCTCGTTTATTGTTTCTGAAAATGAAAAAGCTCTTTTGACATATGAGGAAGAGTTAGCATCACCGCTTTCGATTTCAGAAATAGTTGAAAAGAAAGAAGAGCTAACGGAAACTAAACATCGCGAGGCTAGTAAAGAATCTCATGTGAGAAACGAATTTATAAAAGGTTTACAAGCTATATTAGATAACGCGTATTTAATGCCATTTGAAATGAGAGAATTGGCAAATGCATATTTAGAAACGAAATTAACAAAGTTTAAAGTTGGTTTGCTATTTGCGAAAGGAAAGACGGAGCAAGAAAAACAAAGACGTGTAGAGGCGTTTTATTCTGCCCTTCAAAAGACTGTTGAAACGCAACTTGATTTTCATGTGAAAGAATTTATTGTAGCCTTCTTAAAAGAAGAAGGATTGTTCACGGAGGAAATTGGGAAAGACATATATGCTTTAGAAATTGCTTTTGGACCAGAAATGTTAGCTGAAGTCATTAAACAAGGTGCAGGTTTCACAGGTGATTACTTACTTCTTTATACAGCGGATGTAGCGAATGAACTGAAGAAACGTTATTTTACAAAAGCACAGCAAATTTTTGATAAAAGTGCAGTCGTTTTAAAGCAAAAAGTGAAGGAAGCAGTTGCTCGTATGGAAGAAGAGATTGAAAAATATACGATGTTGCAAACGGCAAAAGAGACGGAATTACAATACAGTAACAGTTTAGAGACATATGAAAGTTATTTACAAAATGTTTGGCACGAGCGTGTGGCTACACCAGAAGGATTGCAAATAGAGGAGATATTGCAACGTGAAAAACAAATTGTTAGTGAGAAATTCACACTACAAGAGCAGGAAATTGTAAATGATAATGTAGCGGCTCATGAAGAAGAGATAAAAGGAACGGCAGCTTTAAATATTCAGCGTATATTAGAGAAAGTGAAGAAAGCTGAAATGATATTAGAGCCATTGCCAGCGCTGAAACATGTACAGCAAGAGGTGATAGAAAAAAGGCGTCGTGTGGAAACGAAACAATTTACAGTAGCGTTATTCGGAGCTTTTAGTGCTGGGAAATCATCATTTGCCAATGCCTTACTTGGTGAGAAGGTACTTCCTGTATCACCAAATCCGACGACGGCAACGATTAATCAAATTTTGCCGGTTACAGAGGAAAAACCACACGGAACAGTAATGGTTCAATTCAAATCAAAGCAAGCTCTATTAGAAGATATGAAAGCTGTTTATAAGCTGTTTCATTATGAGATTACTACGTTAGATGAGGCGTTAGCACAAATTGATAAAGTTATGAAATATCCTTCACCGACTGGGAAGCAAAAAACAACATTTAGCTTTTTACGAGCGGTACAAAAAGGGTATGATGCAGTTTCTACTTATTTAGGAGAACAAGTACAAGTCACATTAGAAGAGTTCTCTGATTATGTAGCGAATGAAGAAAAATCATGCTTCGTTGAGTATATGGAGCTTTATTATGATTGTGCTTTAACAAGGCAGGGAGTAGCGCTTGTAGACACACCTGGAGCGGATTCTATTAATGCTCGCCATACTGATGTTGCATTCCAGTATATTAAAAACGCAGATGCTATTTTATTTGTAACATATTATAACCATGTATTCTCTCGTGCTGATCGTGAATTTTTAATTCAGCTTGGTCGTGTAAAGGATACTTTTGCTCTTGATAAAATGTTCTTCTTAATTAATGCGGCGGATTTAGCAGAGTCTGAAGAAGAACTTGAAATGGTAAAAGGTTATATCGCAGATCAGCTACTGCAATACGGTATTAGAAATCCGCGTTTATTTGCAATTTCAAGTTTATGTGCGCTTGAAGAGAAACAAGGAAAGAATGTTGAAAAAGAGAAGTATGGTATTTTACAAAACTCTGGAATTACTAAGTTTGAGGAATCATTTACGTCCTTTATGATGAGAGATTTAATGCTTGTTTCTGTGCATGCTCTATATGGTGCGTTGCAAGGGGCAAATCAGCTTTTAGTAAACATGATAAATGGTGCAAAGCAGGGGAATGAAGAGAAAGAGAAGCAAACGAAAAAATATGAAGCAGAGCGTGATCAACTACTTCATATTATTTCATCATATAGTGTACTTGCTGAAGAACAGGCGATGCAAAATGAAGTGAAAGAGTTGCTTTATTACGTGCAACAGCGTCTATTCCTACGTTATAACGATGTGTTTACTGAATTTATTAATCCGGCGTCACTTCGAACGGATGGAAATGTGAAAACACAATTGCAACAGTGTGTTATGGAATTAGTAGCATTTATTCAGCATGATTTATTACAAGAAATGCGTGCGACATCATTACGTCTTGAAAAATGGATAGACGAAGCGATGAAGCGTGCAAAGGACGAAATTGTAGTGAACTGTAAAGTAGAAAATCAATCAATTTCTATGAATGGAACAGTGGGGTATGAATATAAAGATATTACACATAAAGAACCGTTCCCTTCAGTTGAAATAAAAGATTTCAAAAAAGCACTGGCACATTTTAAAAATGAGAAAAGCTTTTTTGAAAAGAATGACAAAGCTTTTATGCAAGAAGACGCTAAATCTGTATTAGAACCGCTTGTATCAAACTATGTAGCCGATGAAAAAGATTTATTTGTTCATCATTATAAGCAAGAATGGGATATGAAGTGGAACTTATTCCAAAAAGTGATGCAACAAGATGTGATGAACTATTATGAAAGTATATTGTTTGCATTGGCTGAAACGATCGATGTATTTCTATATGAACAAAGTAAAGAACAATTGCACAAGCAGTTAGTAGAGATTGAAAAAGAAATTTATGTTATATAGTCGTTATGAGAAAAAGATTCGTTCAATTTTCTTTTGCAGTACAGTATCTAAAGATTTGACAAATCCAGCAAATTCATCGGTAGAAATCATATGAGTAAGAACGAGTCGTCTGCCATCTGGTGTTTCACCGCATAAGACGAATGAAGAAAATTCGTATGTTTTATTTTCAACTACTAATTTTGGATAGGAATACGTGTCGCTTTTCTTCTTCTTTCCATCAATAGAGATGACGTTGCATTTTTTCTCATTGTTGTCCATGGTGAATCCCTCCTTTCTATTATTTATGGTAGACAAGGAGGGTTTAGAACAATAGAGATGGGGGGATTTTTTATGTCTTTTGTAATAGAACGTATTTTAAAAGAGGCTATACCGAAGTCTTTATTGCTACTTGCTGATCCAAGTGAACGGCAAATAGCTATATATGTACAAAGAGGGTTAACATACGTAGCAAAGCAAGGGGGCAGCGTCATCGGTGTGTATGTTCTTTTGGAAACAAGGCCGAAGACGATGGAAATCATGAATATTGCGGTTGCAGAGCATTTGCAAGGAAAAGGGATTGGGAAGAAGCTATTAAGGCATGCCGTAGAAACTGCTAAAGGATATGGTATGTCAAAACTTGAAATTGGTACAGGCAATTCTAGTGTTTCACAACTTGCTTTATATCAAAAATGTGGATTTCGTATTTTTTCTATTGATTTTGATTACTTTTCGAAGCATTATGAAGAAGAGATTATTGAAAATGGCATTGTATGCCGTGATATGATTCGGCTTGCAATGGAATTGAATTAGAACGTATAACTTATTTAGGGGGAAGAGAAGATGGAAGTACATAAAGCAATTACAGCACATTCTCGTAAACAAAATGAAAGTGTAAAAGCATGTTTACAATTAGATGCGCAGCGTGAAGCAGCTATTGAAGCAGCCGTATCTCTTGCGTCAAATGGGAAAGAATTTTCGGTTGATGTCATTAATGTTGTAACAAAGCAAATTAATGATCTTGCAAAAAATGGTGTTACCTTACAGCGTAAATATGTTACAGAAGAAATGGTTATGGAGTATGTAAGTCGTTTACAAGAGAAAGAAGGTCGTTAAAGATGATAGTTACAGTCGAATGGTTACGTGAGCATATAGAAGATGAGAACGTCCGTGTAATCGATTGTCGTTTTGATTTAGCGAATCCTAATTGGGGTAGAGAAAAGTATGAAGAAGAACATATTCCTCATGCGTTATATTTTGATTTGAATTTAGATTTATCAAGTCCTATAGCAGAACATGGTGGCCGCCATCCGTTGCCAAGCATTGAAGAGTTTGCGGACAAGCTTTCGGAGGTTGGTATTGATGAACATACGACAGTAATTGCGTATGACAGTCAAGCTGGTGCAAATGCTGCTCGTTTATGGTGGCTATGTAACTATGTAGGACATGAGAAAGTATATATATTAGATGGTGGTTTCCCGGTTTGGAAAGAGAATGGACTACTGACAACAACGGAAATTCCTGTTGTTATACGAAAAACATTCAAAACAAACATACAAGATCATATGCTTGTATCGATGGAAACAGTAAGAGAGAATATCCAGGCAGGTGCAGATGTTACGTTAATTGATTCAAGAGAGCCGAAACGTTATGCTGGTGTAGAGGAACTTGTCGATCATAAAGCAGGACATATTCCGACAGCAGCAAACTATTTTTGGAAGGATGGAATGTTGCAATCAGGACAATTTAAGAATGAAGCTGAGCAACAAGAACGATTCCAAAATCTGTCGAAAGATAAGGAAACCATTGTATATTGTGGTTCTGGTGTTACGGCATGTCCAAATATCATTGCGTTAAAATTGGCTGGATTCCAAAATGTTAAATTGTATGCAGGTAGCTGGAGTGATTGGATTTCTTATCCAGAAAATCAAATTGCAAAAGAAGAAGATTAATCACTTGCATGCAAAAATAATTTGTATTAAAATAAGGTCACAAGCAAGAGATTGC
>Ga0209025_1001079_pt1 | contig 39549 bp, 36 predicted proteins | sample AraplaMF_Col_mLB_FD_184256 | JGI IMG/M metagenome (GOLD analysis project Ga0209025, IMG submission 184256) | Arabidopsis root microbial communities from the University of North Carolina, USA - plate scrape MF_Col_mLB (SPAdes) (version 2) | ecosystem: Host-associated > Plants > Roots > Endosphere... | reverse complement strand
ACCGGCAGCCGGGCCACGGTCTCGAACCAGTATTTCGCCACCATGCCGGCATAGAAGGCGGTGCCGCAGGCGACGATGGTGGCGCGCGGCACCGCGGCGAAGTCGAAGGGCAGCGCCGGCAGCACGATCGCCCGGGTGGCCGGGTCCAGCATGGTGCGCAGCGTGTCGCCCACCACCGCCGGCTGCTCGTAGATCTCCTTCAGCATGTAATGCCGGAAATCGCCCTTGCCGATCAGCGCGCCGGTGGTCGCGATCGGCTTCACCGGCCGGGCCACCGACTGGTCCTGGGCGTCGTAGATCTCGACGCCCGAGCGGGCGATCACCGCCCGGTCGCCCTCGTCGAGATAGCAGATCCTGTCGGTCCAGGCGCCGATCGCCAGCGCGTCGGAGCCGACATACATCTCGCCATCGCCGAAGCCGATGGCCAGCGGCGAGCCGCGGCGGGCGACGACCAGCAAATTCTCCTCGCCGGTGAACAGGAAGGCCAGGGCGAAGGCGCCCTCCAGCCGCTTCAGCGCCGCGGCGCTGGCCTCGCGCGGTTCCATCTGCCGGTCGAGATAATGGCTGACCAGATGGGCGACGATCTCGGAATCGGTCTCGGTGGCGAAGACGTGGCCGAGCCCTTCCAGCTCGCGACGCAACTCGCGGAAGTTCTCGATGATGCCGTTGTGCACGATCGCGACCCGGTCGGTCGCATGCGGGTGGGCGTTGGTCTCGCTCGGCCGGCCATGGGTGGCCCAGCGGGTGTGGCCGATACCGATGCTGCCGTCGATCGGCGCCTCGCCGAGGCGGGCCTCGAGATGGACCAGCTTGCCCTCGGCGCGGCGGCGCTCGATCCGGCCGTCGACCAGAGTGGCGATGCCGGCCGAGTCATAGCCGCGATATTCCAGGCGCTTCAGCGCCTCGACCAGGCGGGACGCCACCGGCTGCGTCCCGACGATGCCGACGATGCCGCACATCAACTCTTCTCCTGCTCGCGCTTGGCCAATCGGAATCGGGGCTCAAGCCCGAACCGGACGGTTAGCTATGGCGGTGATACCCCCTCCGATCCTTCCATCGGTCCGCACCCGCGCGTTCCTTCAGCCGCTCGTCGCCGAATGCGCCGGCGTTGAGGAGGCAGCCAGCCAGCAGCCCGATGGACGGTCCGAGAATGGCCCAGATGATGAGGACGGTCGTCATGGTAACGATTTTTGAATACCTGTCGAATTCTCGCGCCAATTTCAGGAATTGAGGAATGCCTCTTACTGCATTCGAGTCACTACGAAATTCACTATACAATGAGTAATTCTTGCTCCGAAGCTGGCCATTTGCGGTAGCGAGGCGACTGCCGTTGATCCTGCGGATGAGTCGCTCGATCGACTGGTCTCGTCTGATCTTGGCTCTGGCCAAGCGACGTGTCCAGCCGGCCAAGGCTACGCGGCAGTCCACCCGCGGCGGCACCTGAAATTGGTAGCTGCCGCCCCGAGGATGCTCAACCAGAAAGCTCGCCTTACGCCTTTCGCCCTAGAGATGCTCTACCAAAAAAAAGGATCCCGACGGCGGCACCACTGAAGGGCTGAATTGTTCGTCGATCGGTCGTGCTCATAGGCTGATATTGCGTGTAACTTTGCATTCACAATATGCGGAACTGACAATCATGGCAGAATTTCCTGAAAAAAACTCACCGATCGATGCGACGGCGGATCGGCGCGCATTCCTTGCCACATGCGGCCGCTTCGCCGTCATCACTCCGCCCGCGGTCACGATGCTCCTGTCGACCAGCATGTCGTCAGAGGCGATCGCGAAATCGGGTGGCAAGAAGCCGAAGTGACGACGACCGCGGCGCCGTGATTGCGGCTCGTCGGGCCATGTCGGGCCTCCTCCAGGCCTGACATGGCCCGTTGAGTGGCCGCGTTTGCGGAGACCAATCAGAGCAGGGGGGCATCAGCGGACATGTTCGTCGGAATCGACGCCGTGCCGGCGAATTACGTCATCGTGGCGGGAACGGCCTTTGCCGTCATGGACGCGCGCAAGCTCCTGTTCAGCGAGGCGCGGCAAGAGATCTTCGAGCTGAACGACATGGCGGCCTATATATGGTGTCGTCTTGAAGAAGGTGATCCGCCGGCAGTCGCCACGGGCAGGCTGGTGGACCTCGGCGTTCCCGCGGATGCCGCCGAAGGCTATGTGCGGAGTATGCTGTCCGACTGGCGACGGCTCGGCCTCATCGTCGCCGGAGAACACGTCACAGCGTCCATGGTGTCCGAGCCGGACAATCGGCAACAACTCCTTCACCTCGTCGGCCTGTCGATCGAGATCCGGTATGCAAACGATACACTGGCTCGCCTCGCAGCCCCGGCTTTTGCCCATCTGCAGGCTGGAGGCACGCGCGCGGTGGGAGGCCGCCCCGTCACACTCTCGTTGTCGATCGAGGCGGAGAGAGATCTGTTTCGCCTGCGGGCCGGCGGAAGAGACATCGGGGCCTACGCCTTGAACGAAATCCTGCCGGGCCTGAAGGCTCAGCTGACAGAAGACGTCCTGGCTTACGCCGACTATTCGGTCGCGATCCATGCCGGTTCATTGGCGCATGATCGGCGAATGCTGCTCCTGTGTGGCGAACCGGGCGCCGGCAAGACGACGCTGACCGTGGCCCTGGCGCATCGAGGCTTCGACTACGCTGGCGACGACATCGCTCTGCTGACGCCGACCGGCAAGGTGATGGGAGTGCCTTTCGCTGCGTCGGTCAAATCGGGCGCTTGGCCCCTGGTGTTGGGGATCAGGCCGGATCTGCAAGATCTGCGGTTCCATCGCCGGTCCGACAACCAGGCTGTCCGTTATCTGCCGCCTGCGGCCCCGCCGGTGACGGAGCCGCTGCCCCTCGGATGGGTGGTGCTGCTTCGCAGGCAGCCCCATGGGCCGGCCGTGCTGACGCCTATGGACCGGATCGAGGCGATGCGAGCCCTGCTGGCCGAGGCGGCAGCACCCGGGCAGCGGCTTTCCGCATCTGCGTTCGGCAAGCTGGCCGCGGCGATGGCCGGCGCCGACTGTTTCACCTTGACATATGCGGATCTCGACGAGGCGGTAGACGAGCTGCGGCGAGCATGTCTATGAGCAGGACGCCCCTGGAATCGCTGATCTCGGCCCTGCGTGGAGCGCCGCCAGTCGACGCGGACTGGTTCTCGGTGCTCGAAGTCGCCAACCGCTCCTGGATGACGCCTGCGTTGTTCGTCGCCCTCCGCGATTGTGGGGGGCTTCCGGGATTGCCTGCCGACGCGCGCGACTATCTTGCGTTCATTCATGAACGCAACCGGCAGCGCAATCTCCTCCTGCGGGGCCAGTTGGTCGAGACGATTGCCGCCCTGAACCGAGCGGGCATTCAGCCGATCCTGTTGAAGGGGGCGGGGATCATCTTCACCGCCGTTGAGCGAGACCTCGGCGCCCGGATGATGAGTGATCTGGACCTGCTGGTCGAGGAAGCCGAGAAGCCGATCGCAGATGTCGTTCTCGCTGAGCTGGGCTATCTCGCCGCAGAAGGGCAGCACGGGGTCTGGCGCCCGCAGGATGCAGGGATGCTCGAGCTGCATGGTAGCAGAGCCGTCTCCGCTGCGTACGGCTCATCCATCATGGACGCCGCGAATTTCTCGCCCGCCACGTACGATACCGCCCAGGCCCGGCTGCCGTCGTCGACTCTCCGAGCGCTGAACCTGATCGTGCATGACCAGATCAAGGAGGGAGACTATTGGCGGGGAACCCTCGATCTGCGTCATCTCCACGATCTCGCCCAGCTGGCGCAGATGCCACAGGGCATCGACTGGCTCCGCCTTGCCCAGGTCATGCGAGGCCGGCTGCAGCGGAACGCGTTCGAAACGCAGTTGTTGACCTTGCGCGAGCTGTTCGAAGTGCCGATCCCAGATGATCTGTGCCGGCGTCTCGTGCCGAGAGGCCAGCACTGGCGTCGGATGGTCCAGATCCGTCACCCCCGTCTCGCCATGCCTTTGCGGTTCGCCGGAGCGGTTGCCTGGCTCGGCCGGCGCGTCCGCACGAAGAATGGCCCGCGCTTCACTGCCACCGACCTTGTGCCCCGTGTGCTCCGCAAGCTCACGCAGGGGCGGCGGGAAGTTGCTGAGGCCCTGATGGGCGTTCATCTCGGTCCCAAACTGTAGTGGTCCACGGCTGCGCTCGTCGTGAGGAACTTTGTGCTGCGATCCCCGGCGCCCCCAGCGGATCTTCATGGTCGTGGCGGAGAAAGGTGGCTTCCGGCGGAGGGTTACGCAAATCCTGTCCCCCGCAACCACTGATGACGTGCAAGGCCTCGTCTCTGACGAGGCCTTGTTTGCTTGTGCGCCCAGCATGGGCGCACTCTTGTGGGTGAGAGTCCCATCGTGAGCTGGTCATGGCGAACGAAGCGAAGCGCAACTGCGAAAGGGTGACCGCCCGTGGGGAGGAAGCGCGGAGCGAAGCTGCCGGCCGATGGACAAGAACCGGATATGAGGCATGGCCGACCAGGGCGAACGGGCAACGGACCGCGAAGCTCTTGTGACCAAGGGGAGCGGCCTGGCGACCTCAACTGCTTCAACCGCCCGGTGCGGACCCGCATGCCGGTGGTGTGGGAGGGGCGGAGCCAATAGGCTCCCGCCTATCCCGATTGCACCCCAGCCGGCCCGGGATCGTGCCCCCGGTTGCCGTGCAGCGTGGCGTGCAACTCGCCTCGTTCCGAGCCCGGCCGCAGGGTGATGCCGGCGATCACCGTCAGGAGGGCGTCTGCCGCTTCGCGGCGGTTCCGAATGGGCCAGGGCCTCAGCCACCCGCTCCACCTTACGCCGAAACGGCTTCGCGATGCGCGGGGGCACATCGGGCGGTGGCGCCTCCACCTCCGTCAGACGCTGCCGATCCCGCTTCCAGGTCATGAAGCCCGCCGATGGCGGTGGCGTGCCGTTGCGTTCGCCTGACGGCTTGCAGCGACCCGCCGTCGCAATTGAACCGCTACGGCTCAACTCGAGAGGACGGCGACGGCCAGCCATCGGCGGCGGTTATACGCAAAGTATACATAGTGTTTGACATTGTGTATGCGCAATGCCATCGTCCAACGATGGAGACGGGCGCGGCAACGCCCGCAACATGGGGAGCCTGCAGTGAAAGGCGGAAAAGACGGTCTCTACGAGGACCTGAAGCGTCAGATCCTGACCATGGAGCTCGATCCCGACGCGGATCTCGATGAGATGGCCCTGGGGGAGCGGTACGGCGTTTCGCGGACGCCGGTTCGCGAGATTTTCCGCCGCCTGGCGGGCGAGGGCTACGTCGAGGTCCGGGAGAACCGCGGGACGCGGGTCTCGCCGATGAGCCACGCGACGCTGCGCCATTTCTTCCTCGTCGCGCCGATGGTCTATGCGGCGATCGGGCGGCTCGCCGTCCAGAACTTCAAGTCGAGGCAGCTCGCGGATCTGCAGGAGACGCAGGAGCGCTTTCGGGCGGCCGCCGATGCGAGAGACCCGCTGGCGATGGTTCTCGAGAACAACCGCTTCCACGAGATCATGGGGGAGATGTCCGGGAACGTTTACCTCCAGCCGAGCCTCGGGCGCCTGCTGATCGATCACGCCCGCATCGGGCACACCTTCTTCCGGCCGCGCGACGCGGAGATGCACCGGCGCCTCGGGCTGGCCGTCGAGCACCATGACGCCTTCATCGCCGCCATCGCCGCGCATGACGAGGAGGCCGTCGTCAGCTTGGTCTTCGACCACTGGGAGCTCTCCCGGGAAAACCTGGAGCTCTACATCGCGCCGCAGGGATTGAAGGCCGACGCCCTCGTCGGGGCGGGCGGGTCAAGACTGGAGAAATCGTCGTGAAGTTCGAAGGCATCTACACGCCGGCGATCACGCCGCACGGACCCGATGGAACGATCGACCGAACGGCGTTCGCCGAGGTTCTCGAATCCCTGATCGCGGCGAAGGTGCACGGCATCATCATCGGCGGCTCGACCGGCGAGTACTATGCCCACACGCCGCAGGAGCGCGTCGAGCTCGCGAGCTATGCCAAGGAGGTCGTCGGCACCCGCTTGCCGCTGATCATCAGCACCGGCGCCATCCGCACCGAGGATTCGGTCGCCTACGCCAAGGCCGCGCGGGAGATCAAGGCGGACGCCATCCTCGTCACCTCGCCCCCCTATGCGCTTCCGACCGAACGGGAAAACGCGATTCATGCCCTGACGATCGATCGCGCGGCGGACCTCCCGATCATGCTCTACAACTATCCTGGCCGGATGGGGGTCTCGATGGGCGAAGAGTATTTCGCCCGCGTCGGCCGGTCGAAGAATGTCGTCGCGATCAAGGAGAGTTCCGGCGACCTCAGCCAGGTGCACATGCTGGCCCGGCGCTTCCCGAACATCGCGTTGTCCTGCGGTTGGGACGATCAGGCGCTGGAGCTGTTCGCCTGGGGCGCGCGGAGCTGGGTCTGCGCCGGATCGAACTTCCTCCCGGCCGAGCACATCGCGCTCTACGAGGCCTGCGTCCTCGAGAAGAACTTCGACAAGGGCCGGCGGATCATGATGGCGATGATGCCGCTCATGAATGTCCTCGACGGCGGCAAGTTCGTGCAGTCGATCAAGTATGGCTGCGAGCTGGCAGGGCTGAAGGCGGGCGGCCTGCGCGCACCGCTCAGGCCGCTCAACGAGGACGACAAGCGCGGGCTCAGGACCGTCGTCACCACGCTGAAGCGGACCGTCGCCCAGATCGCCTCGGGAGCGAACCATGCATGATCTTCTGACCGCTGCCGAGTACAGGGCGATCGCGGAGACGCTGACGGTCTCGGGCAACGCCTTCATCGACGGTGCCTTCCGCCCCGCCGCCTCGGGCAAGACCTTTCCGACGGTGAACCCGGCGACCGGCAAGACCCTCGCCGAGGTCGCCGCCTGCGACGCGGCGGATGTGGATTTCGCCGTGGCCAAGGCGAAGGAGGCCTTCGAGGACGGTCGCTGGCGGAAACTGGCGCCGGGCGAGCGCAAGGCCGTGCTCCTGAAGCTCGCCAAGCTGATGGAGGAGAACCGGCACGAGCTCGCGGTGCTCGAGAGCCTCGACAGCGGCAAGCCGATCCGGGAATGCCAGACGGTCGACGTGCCGGACACCATCCACACCATCCGCTGGCACGCGGAGCTGATCGACAAGATCTACGACAGCACAGCGCCGGTCGCCGCGACTTCGCTCGCGCTGGTCGTGCGTGAGCCGATCGGGGTCGTCGGCCTGGTGTTGCCGTGGAACTTCCCGCTGCTGATGCTGGCCTGGAAGATCGGGCCGGCGCTTGCATCGGGCTGCTCGGTCATCGTCAAGCCGGCCGAGCAGACGTCGCTGTCGACGCTGCGCGTCGCCGAGCTCGCCATTGAGGCCGGGGTTCCGGCCGGCGTGTTCAACGTGGTGACCGGCACCGGCAAGGACGCCGGCGAGCCGCTCGGGCTGCACGACGACGTGGCGATGGTGAGCTTCACCGGCTCGACCGCGACCGGGCGGCGGTTCCTGCGCTACGCGGCGGATTCGAATCTGAAGCGTGTCGTGCTGGAGTGCGGCGGCAAGAATCCCGCCGTGGTGCTGGCCGACGCGGAGGACCTCGATCTCGTCGCCGAGCAGGTGGTAAACGGCGCCTTCTGGAACATGGGCGAGAACTGTTCGGCGACCTCGCGCCTCATCGTCCAGGCGTCGGTCAAGGACGAGCTGATGCAGCGCATCGCCGCCTATATGCGCGAGTGGAGGATGGGCGACCCGCTCGACCCGGAGAACCGGGTCGGTGCCCTCGTCAGCACGGCGCATTTCGAGAAGGTGAAGTCCTATCTCGACGAGGCCGGCAAGCCGGCCCTGGGCGGCGGCACCGAAGGCGGCATCTTCGTCGCGCCGACCGTGGTCGACAACGTGGCCCCCGGCAGCCGGCTCTTCCAGGAAGAGGTCTTCGGCCCGGTCCTCGCCGTCACCAGCTTCGAGACGGCGGCGCAGGCCATCGCGCTTGCCAACGACACGCCTTACGGCCTCGCGGCCTCGGTGTTCACCGGCAGCCTGCGGAACGCGATCCGCCTCTCGCGCGAGATCCGCGCCGGGGTGGTGACGGTGAACTGTTTCGGCGAGGGCGACGTGACCACGCCCTTCGGCGGCTACAAGGAGTCGGGCTTCGGCGGCCGCGACAAGTCGATCTTCGCCCACGACCAATACACCGAGCTGAAGACGATCTGGATCGACGTGTCCGATCGTTCGGTCGACGAGACGGTCCGGTGACACGGCACCTGGTCGAGCGCTTGCCGGTCGACACCGGCCGGTCGGGGTGGGAGGCGATCTCGCATCGCACCCGTCCTGTCCGGACGCTCGACGCGGATGTGACCGCCGACTGGCTGATCATCGGTGCGGGCTTTGCCGGCCTCGCCGCGGCGCGGCGCCTGACCCGGCTCCGCCCCGGTGCCCGCATCGCCGTCCTCGAGGCGCGAGAGCTGGCGCAGGGTCCGTCCGGCCGGAACTCCGGCTTCATGATCGATGTGCCTCACAACCTCTCCTCCGGGGAGTATTCGGTCGGCGACGCGGCCGGCACGGCGCTGGAAATGGCGCAGAACCGGCTTGCCATCGCCTTCGCCAAGGAGGCGGCGGTCGAGTACGGGATGTCGGCGGCGACCTTCGATCCGTGCGGCAAGATCAATGCGGCCGCGACGGGGCGGGGCCTCAAGCTCAATGAGGATTTCGCACGGTCCCTCGAACGGATCGGCGAGCCCCTGCGCCGGATCGACGCCGCCGAGATGCGCGACATCACCGGCAGCGGCTACTATCTCGGCGGGCTCTACACGCCGGGCGCGGTGCTGATCGAGCCGGCCGGCTACATCCACGCCTTCGCCGCCGGGCTCGGCGCGAAGATCGACCTCTACGAGAACTCGCCGGTCGTGGAGCTGTCCCGCAGCGGCGGTGCCTGGCGGGCGCGCACGGCGAAGGGCTCGGTGACGGCGCCCAAGGCGATCCTCGGCGTCAACGGCCTGGTCCAGGAGTTCGGCCATTTCCGCGGCCGGCTGATGCATGTCTTCACCTACGCATCGATGACGGCGCTCTTCACCGGAAAGGCCGGTCGAGCCCGCTGGGCGCTTCTGCCTGCCGACCCGATGGGAGCCACCCTGCGCAAGGTCACGACCGGGGACGCGTCGCGCATCGTGATCCGCACGCGGTTTACCTACGACCCGGGACTCCAGGTGTCGGAGCAGCGGGTTGCCGCGACCGCAGCACAGCAGCGGCGTTCCTTCGATGCGCGCTTCCCCGACCTCGCGGGCCTGCCCTTCGACCACAGCTGGGCCGGCCGCATCTGCCTCAGCCGGAACCATGTTCCGGCCTTCGGCGAGGTCGAGGAGGGTCTCTACTCCGCCTGCTGCGAGAACGGGCTCGGCACGGTCAAGAGCACGCTCGCCGGCATGATGGCGGCCGACCTCGCGACCGGGACCCGGTCCGAGGATCTCGATCGCTACCTGAACCAACCGAGGCCGAGCCGGCTCCCGCCGGAGCCGGTTGCCGGGCTCGGGGCCCGCATGGTGATCCGCTGGCAGGAGATGCGGGCCGGCCGGGAAGGCTGATCTCCCGGCCAAGAAGAAGCGGTTCGACGGCCTGGCCGAGCCTCGGACCACCAGTTCCAACAAACAGAGGAGGACGAACGATGAAAACGATCTGGAAGATGCTATGCGCCGCTGCCCTGGTCGGGCTGAGCATGTTGCCGGCCCAGGCCCAGGAGAAGACCATCAAGATGGGGACGCTGTCATGGGAGGACCTGACCCCCATCACCGGCATCACCAAGAAGGTCCTGGAGGATGCGGGCTATACCGTCACCGTGACGGATTTCGCCGAATGGGGCATCGCCTATGCGGCGCTGACCAAGGGTGACATCCAGATCCTGACGTCGCAGATCGATTATGCGGCCCAGGATTACTGGAACAAGAACAAGAGCCGCCTCGAGAAGATCTCGCCGGTGTCGCACGGCCTCTACCAGGCCATCGCCGTTCCCACCTATGTCACCATCGATTCGATCGACCAGCTGAACGAGAACGCGGACAAGTTCGGCGGCAAGATCATCGGCATCGAGCCGGGGTCCGGCCTGATGCGCGACGCCGGGAACGCCGTCAAGGACTACGGGCTCGACCTCACGCTGGTCGAGGGCAGCACCGCGGCCATGACCGCGGCGCTGAAGTCGGCCGTCGACCGGAAGGAGTGGATCGCGGTCGCGATCTGGGAACCGTCCTGGATGTTCCAGAAGTTCGACCTGAAGTTCCTGAAGGATCCCAAGAGCGTCTTCCCGCCGCCGCAGGGCTATTACTGGATCGGGCAGAAGGGCTTCTCCGAAGCGAATCCTGAAGCCCGTGAGCTGATCGCCAGTGTCTTCGTGCCGAATGCCGACATCACCGCGATCAACGGCGCCGTGAAGGACGGCAAGTCGATGGAGCAGGCGATCGCCGACTGGACCGCGGCCAATGCCGGCCTGCTGAAGCTCTGGGAGAACATCAAGACGTACTGACGCCGGGAGTGGCGGGCCGCCGACGCTGCGCGCGGCCCGCCAGCGGCGCATACCCCGAGGGTGGGACCATGTTTATACCGAAAACCGACACCGAGGAGGTCCTGGTGGACTGCCGCTCGGTCTGGAAGGTCTTTGGCGACCAGGCGCCTGCGGCGATGCGGGCCATCGCCGAACGCGGCCTTGGCAAGCGCGAAGTGCTTCAGCAGTTCAATTGCGTCGTCGGCGTCTCGGACGCGACGATCCAGGTCCGCCGCGGCGAGATCTTCTGCATCATGGGTCTGTCGGGCAGCGGCAAGTCCACGCTGATCCGCATGCTGAACCGCCTGATCGAGCCCAGCGGCGGGCTGGTCTTCGTGAAGGGCAGGGACCTCGCCAAGCTCGGCGCCGCCGAGCTCCGGCAGATGCGTGCCCATCACATCGGAATGGTGTTCCAGAGCGTCGCGCTGCTGCCGCACCGGACGGTCCTAGAGAACGCGGCGTTCGGCCTGGAGGTGCAGGGCATCGCCAAGGCGGACCGGAACCGCACCGCCGAGGCGGCGCTCGCGAAGGTCGGCCTCGCCGACTGGCTGCAGCGCCTTCCGGCCGAGCTCTCGGGGGGCATGCAGCAGCGCGTCGGCCTCGCCCGCGCGCTCGCTGCGGACCCCGAGATCATCCTGATGGACGAGCCGTTCAGCGCCCTGGACCCGCTGATCCGCCGCCAGCTGCAGGATGAGTTCCGCCAGCTCACCAAGGACCTCGGCAAGTCCGCCGTTTTCATCACCCACGACCTCGACGAAGCGATCCGCATCGGCGACCGCATCGCGATCATGCGGGACGGGGTCATCATCCAGGTCGGCACGGCGGAGGAGATCATCCTCAACCCGGCCGATGACTATGTCAGGGAATTCGTCGCCGGCATCTCCCGCCTCCATCTCATCAAGGCGCATTCGGTCATGGTCCCGGTCGACGCGTATCGCGCGGAACGCCCCGGGGTCGACGTCTCGGCTCTGCCCGGGACCTCGCCGCAGGCCGATATCGACGAACTCATCGACCTGACGCTCGGTGCATTCGGAGAGGGGATCGCCGTCCGCGACGACGGGGCGGTCGTCGGCGTCGTCACCCCGCGCAGCCTGCTCCTGGCGGTGAAGGGGGCGCAGACCTCCGAACCCGCACGGACCTGAGGGAGGGCAAGATGGATCCGTCCGCCCTTGCCGATGCGTTCGACACCTGGGTCGACGATGCCCTGATCTGGGTCAGCGATCACGGCGCCTTCCTGTTCGACGGGCTGCGCGCCGCCTTCGAGGGCTTCTATGACGGCGTCCTCACGCTCCTGACGCTGCCCCCCTGGCTGGTGATCGCGGTCATCCTCGGGCTGATCGGGTGGCGCCTGATCGACCTCCGGTTCGGCATCCTGACGGCCGTCGGGCTCGCGATCTGCTGGACCATGGGCCTGTGGCCCGAGACCATGAGCACCTTTGCGCTGGTGATCTCGTCGACCTGCCTCGCCCTTGCCATCGGCCTGCCGATCGGGGTTCTCGCCGGGCTCAGCCCGAAGCTCGACCGCGCCGTCGAGCCGCTCCTCGACCTGATCCAGACAATGCCGCCCTACATCTACCTGCTGCCGGCGATCGCCTTGCTCGGCTACGGTCCGGCGACTGCGCTGATGGCGACCCTGATCGTCGCGATGCCGCCGGCGATCCGGCTCACCTCGCTCGGCATCCGCCGGACGCCGAACGAGTTCGTCGAGCTCGGGCAGGCGACCGGCATGACGAACGGGCAGATGTTCTTCAAGATCCGCCTGCCCTTCGCGCTGCCCAGCATCATGGCCGGCATCAACCAATGCCTGATGATGGCCTTCGGCATGGTGGTGATCGCCGGCATCGTCGGCTCGGGCGGGCTCGGCGAGACGATCTACAAGGCGATCCGCACGCTCGACATCGCCAAATCGATCGACGCCGCCATCGCCATCGTCATCCTGACCATCGTGATCGATCGCCTGACCCAGACCATCGTGCGGACCGGAAAGGGCAAGCCATGACCTTCGATCTCTCCCCGGGCGCCTGGCTCGCGCCCGTCGTCGACTGGCTCAACACCAACTTCCACGGCCTTTTCGCCGCCATCAGCGCGGTGATCGAGGCGGTGCTCGGCGGCCTGCAGGCAGCGCTGCTGTTTCCGCCCGCCTATGCCGTGGTCCTGATCGCCGCCGCGCTCGCCTGGGCGCTGCTGGGCTGGCGCGCCGCGATCCTCGCCGCCGTCGCCCTTTGCTTCTGCTACCTCGTCGCCCTCTGGGAGGAGTCGATGGAGACGATCGCGCTGGTCTCGGTCTCGGTGGCCATCTCGGTCGCGGTCGCGGTCCCGATCGGCATCCTCGCCGCACGCCGGCCGCGGCTGGAGGCAGCGCTTCGCCCCGTCCTCGATGTCATGCAGACGGTGCCGCCCTGGGTCTATCTGATCCCCGCCGTGATGATCTTCAGCCTCGGCCGCGTTCCGGCGATCATCGCGACGATCGTCTACGGCATCCCGCCGATGCTGCGGCTGACGACGCTCGCCTTCAAGCAGGTGCGGCGCGACCTCATCGAGCTCGGCCATGCCATCGGCGCCGCGCCCCGCACCATACTGTTCAAGATCGAGGTCCCGTCCGCCATCCCGACGCTGGTCGTCGGCCTCAACCAATGCATCCTGCTGTCGCTGGCGATGGTCGTGCTCGCCGGGCTGGTGGGCGCCGGCGGCCTGGGAGCGGAGGTGACGCGCGGGCTGACCCGCATGGAGATGGGCCTCGGCCTGCGCGCCGGCCTGGCCATCGTCGCAGTGGCGATCCTGCTCGACCGGATGTCGCGGGCCGTCCTGCAGCGGGGGCATGTGCAGGCGGCCCGGAGCTGAGGAGGACGGTATGGACACAAAGACACGGATCGGCATCATCGGCGGCAATGGCTGGATCGGCGGCGCCGTCGCGCGGGCGGTGGTCGGCGCGCAGCTGCTGCCGCCGGGCAATCTCACCCTCTCCTGCCGCAGCGCGCCACCCGGCTGGCTGCCCGACGCCCATTGGACCCACGACAACCAGGCGCTCATCGACCGCTCCGACGTCGTCATCCTCTCGGTCCGTCCGCAGGATTGGTCGGGGATCCAGGCATCGGCGCCGGGAAGGCTGGTCATCTCGGTCATGGCCGGGGTGACGATCGCAGACATCGCCTCGCGGCTGGGGACATCGCGCGTCGTCCGCTGCCTGCCGAACGCGGCGGCGGAGGTGGGCAAATCCTACACCCCGTGGACGGCGAGCGCGCAGGCGACCGGCGAGGATCGCGCGACCGTGCGGCAGCTCTTCGCCACCGTCGGCAGCGAGGACGAGGTCGCCACCGAGGCGGAGATCGACTACATGACCGGCCTCTCGGGCACGGGGCCGGCCTATCCCGCCCTGCTGGCCGCCGCGATGATGCGCGACGCCATGGCCCACGGTCTGCCGCCGCAGGTGGCGCGCCGCGCGGTCGTCGCGCTGCTCGTCGGCACCGGGCGGCTCTTTGAAAAGAACGACGAGGACCCGGAGAAAACGGTGGCCGCCTTCCTCGAATATCGCGGCGTCACCGCCGCCGCGATCGAGGCGATGCAGGCGTCCGGCTTCGAGACCGCGGTGTCCGCCGGTCTCGCCGCGGCGCTGAGGAAGTCGCTCGACCTGGGCGCCGCGACATAGTCCGGCGGCGAAGTGGGGAAAGCCTATGCAACGCGACGCTGCCCTCCAGTCCTTCGCCGATGCGGCCCTCGAGGCCCTCATCGAGGTTGCACCCGGCCCCGAGGCCCGCGCATCGCTCCAGCGCATCGCCGCTGCCCTGGCGACACCGGCTCCGAAGCGGGACCGGCCTGGAAGCCGCCTGCCGGTCTGCACCCATCTCGACGCCGCCCTGGCGGTGGCGGCGCAGCGCCCCTCGCTCCGCCGACTGGTTTACGCGTTCCGCGCCATCGAGCCGGACCTCGAATGGGTCCGCCGGGCCAGCTATGACGAGACCGCCAGCGCCAATTTCGTCGACGGCCATGCCAATGCGATGATCCTCGGGCCGGGCGGGCTCGAGAACCGCCGCGACGTCTGGTTCGGGGCGTCCCTGCTCGCGCCGCGGGTGCGCTACACCGACCATTCGCACGCGCCGGAGGAGACCTACCTGGTGCTGTCCGATGGCGCGTTCCGCCAAGGCGACGGCGACTGGTTCACGCCGGGCGTCAGCGGTTCGCTCTACAACACGCCCTTCATCACGCATGCGATGCGCTCGGCCGACACGCCACTCTTCGCCTTCTGGGCGCTCTGGGTGCAGCCGGACGCGTGACTGGCTATTTGCCGAAGACCACCGTCCGGTTCCCCGACAGCATCACCCGTCGTTCGAGATGCAGCTTCACCGCGCGGGCCAGGACCCGGGATTCGATGTCGCGGCCGATGGCGACGAGGTCTTCGGGCGTGTCGGCGTGGCTGACCCGCGCGACCTCCTGCTCGATGATCGGGCCTTCGTCGAGGTCGGCGTTCACATAGTGGGCGGTCGCGCCGATCGACTTCACGCCGCGCTCATGCGCTTGGTGATACGGCTTCGCGCCCTTGAACGCCGGCAGGAACGAGTGGTGGATGTTGATCGCGCGTCCCGACAGCCGCCCGGCAAGGTCGTTCGACAGCACCTGCATGTAGCGGGCCAGGATGACGGCCTCCGCACCGGTCTCCGCGACGAGCTCCAGGAGGTGCGCCTCCTGCTCGCCCTTGGTGTCGCGGGTCACCGGCAGGTGGACGAAGCGAAGGCCAGCCTCCTCGGCGATGCCGCGGCCGTCCTCGTGGTTTGACACGATCACCGCAACCTCGGCGTGCAGCCACCCCACCCGGATCTGGTAGAGCAGGTGCAGCAGCGCATGGTCGAACTTCGAGACCATGACGATGATCCGAGGCGGCTGCGTGGCGTCGATCACCTGCAGCTCCATGCCGAACCGCTCGACCGCGGGTTCGAGCGCGCGCTCAAGCCCGGCTGGACTGATGGTCGCCGGGCCGAGGAAGGCGATGCGCAGGAAGAAGCGGTCGGTCGTGCGGTCCCAGTATTGGGCGCTCTCGGTGATGTTGCCGCCGAGGTCGGCGATGGTCCCCGTGACGGCGGCGATGATCCCGGGGCGGGCGTCGCACGACAAAGTGAGGATGAGGGACGTGTCGGACATCAGCACCCCGGCAGGTTCACGGCGAGTCCGCCGGTGGAGGTTTCCTTGTACTTGACGCTCATGTCGCGGCCGGTCTGGTGCATCGTCTCGATACAGGCGTCGAGCGGCACGACATGGGTGCCGTCGCCGCGCAGCGCGAGCGAGGCGGCGGCGACGGCCTTGATGGCGCCGAGGCCGTTGCGCTCGATGCAGGGCACCTGGACCAGGCCGCGGATGGGATCGCAGGTCATGCCGAGATGGTGTTCGAGCGCGATCTCGGCGGCATTCTCGACCTGCGCGTTGGTGCCGCCCAGGGCGGCACAGAAGCCGGCCGCGGCCATGGCCGCGGCGGAGCCGACCTCGCCCTGGCAGCCGACCTCGGCGCCCGAGATCGAGGCGTTGGTCTTGATGATCCCGCCGACGGCGGCCGCGGTCAGCAGGAAGTCGCGGATCCCGTCATGGGTCGCCCCGACGCAGTGGTCTCGGTAGTAGCGGATGACGGCCGGCACCACCCCGGCCGCACCGTTGGTCGGGGCGGTGACGATGCGGCCACCCGCGGCATTCTCTTCGTTCACCGCCATCGCGTAGACCGAAAGCCATTCATTGGCGGCATGGGGCTGGGCGCGGTTGGAGCCGCGCTCGGCGAGGAGGGCCTGGTGAATGGCCCGCGCCCGGCGTCGCACCTTGAGGCCACCCGGCAACGTGCCGTCGACGGCAAGGCCGCGGTCGATGCACTCGTCCATCACCTGCCAGATGCGGTCGAGGCCGGCATCGAGATCGGGTCCCTCATTGGCGCGCTTCATCGCGGCGATGCTGAGGCCGGCGGCGTCGCCCATGGCCAGCATCTCCGCGGCGGTGGCGAAGGGATAGGGGCGGGCGGTGGCATCGGACCCGGTAACGCGGTCGTCGAGCTCCTGCTCCGTGAGGACGAAGCCGCCGCCGATCGAATAGTAGGTCTCGGCGAGGTGGAGATTGCCGGCGACGTCGAAGGCGCGGAGCATCAGGCCGTTGGCATGGCCGGGCAGCGGCGGGCCGTAGTCGAAGACGACGCCCGTCTCCGGGTCGAAGGCGAGCGGGCCGAGGCCGGGGACGTCGATGCGACCGGTCGCCTTCAGCCCGGCTTCGCGGCGTTCGGCCTCGCCGGGGTCGAGCGTCTCGGGACGAAAGCCGAGGAGGCCGAGGATCACCGCACGGTCGGTGGCATGGCCCTTGCCGGTGAAGGCAAGGCTGCCGTGAAGCCTGGCTTCGAGCCGGGCGGGGGCGCCGGAGCCGGGTTCGCGGCCGGCCCCCGCACGGAGCGCGTCGAGGAAGCGGCTGGCGGCGAGCATCGGGCCCATGGTGTGGGAGCTCGACGGGCCGATGCCGATCTTGAAGATGTCGAAGACGCTCAGGAACATGCGGCCTCCGAGCCCGGTCCGGGCACATGCGCCCGGACCAATTATAGCCGTGAAATCGTGAACGGCGGGTATCAGTCGGCGTAGATCGGGTGCGCGGCGCAGAGGCGGCGGACCTCGGCCAGCACCTCGGCCTCGACGGCGGCGTCACCCTCGGGGCCGGCGGCGGCGAGGCTCTCGACCACCTTCAGCACCAGGTCGCCGACACGACGGAACTCGGCCTCGCCGAAGCCACGGGTGGTGCCGGCGGAGGTGCCGAGGCGGACGCCGGAGGTGATGAAAGGTTTCTCCGGGTCGAAGGGGATCGCGTTCTTGTTGCAGGTCAGCCCGGCCCGCTCCAGCGCCCGCTCGGCGTCGCGGCCCTTCACGCCCTTCGGGCGCAGGTCGACCAGCACCATGTGGCAGTCGGTGCCGCCGGAGACGATGTCGAGGCCGCCGGACTGGAGCGTCGTGGCGAGCGCGCGGGCATTGGCGATCACCCGGGCGGCATAGTCCTTGAACGACGGCTGCAGCGCCTCGCCGAAGGCCACGGCCTTGGCGGCGATGACATGCATCAGCGGGCCGCCCTGGTTGCCGGGGAAGACGGCGGAGTTGAGCTTCTTCGCCAGCGCCTCGTCATTGGTCAGGATGATGCCGCCGCGGGGCCCGCGCAGGGTCTTGTGGGTGGTGGAGGTGACGACATGGGCGTGCGGCACCGCGTTCGGATACAGCCCGGCGGCGATCAGGCCGGCATAATGCGCCATGTCGACCATCAGGATCGCGCCAACCTCGTCGGCAATGGCGCGGAAGGCCGCGAAGTCGATCTCGCGCGGATAGGCCGAGGCGCCGGCGACGATCAGCTTCGGCCGGGTTTCGAGCGCGCGGGCGCGTACCGATTCCATGTCGATCCGTTGGTCGCTCTCGCGCACCTGGTAGTCGACGACATCGAACCACTTGCCCGACATGGTGACGGGCGAGCCATGGGTCAGGTGGCCGCCATGGGCCAGCGACATGCCCATGATCCGGTCGCCGGGCTGGAGCAGCGCGAGGAACACCGCCTGGTTCGCCTGCGCGCCGGAATGCGGCTGGACATTGGCGTATCCGGCGCCGAACAGCCGCTTCACCCGCTCGATGGCGAGGGTCTCGACCTCGTCCACGAACTCGCAGCCGCCGTAGTAGCGCTTGCCGGGGTAGCCCTCCGCGTACTTGTTGGTCAGGACGGAGCCCTGCGCGATCAGCACGTCGCGGGAGACGATGTTCTCCGAGGCGATCAGCTCGATCTGGTCCTGCTGGCGGCCGAGCTCGCGCGCGACGGCGGCGGCGACGGCGTGGTCGGTGAGGTCGGACAGGCGGGGGGCGGCGGTGTCGGGCATGGGCGTGTCCCTTGTCTTGAGCCTAGAGGCCGGTGGCGAGTTCGCGGGCGGCGAGGTCGAGCAGCGCGCGGACATGCGGGGCGAAGGAGCGCCAGACGGTCAGGTGGAAGCGGTCCTCGGCCTCGCGGGTCAGCACGACCTGGACGGTGTCGAAGACGGTGCGGGTGCCGGTACCGGTCGGCAGCCGGGCGAGATCGAGCGGGCAGCCGGTGGCGAGCAGGTCGAGCACGGCCGGTCCTTCGAGCACAAAGGTGATCTCACGGTCGGAGACCTCGACGGCGCTGAGCGGCAGGCGCGTGGCGAGGTCGCCGAGGATGGCGGTGAGGGCGGCGCCGGAGGCGGCGGGCGTCTCGACCAGCCACTCGTCGGGGCCGAGGCAGAGCGCGCTCCGATCACCGGCGATGGCACGCTGGCCGATCCGGCACGGGAGGTCCAGGCCGAGCGCACCCGCGGCGGCCTCGCGGTCGACGAGGCGGAGCGAGATCCGCGTGGCCGGCGGCAGCTCGGTGATCGTGACGGCGGCGAACCGTGGGTTCAGGGCGTCCATGGCGCTCTCCATCTCAGGCCCTGAGCCGGGTGCCTTCGGGGTCGTAGAAGACCGTGTTGGCGACGACACGGGCCTTCAGGGTCCGGTCCGGCATCGGGATGTGCAGCGTCTCGCCCTCGCGGTCGCGGCCGTCGACCACGACGGCCATGGCGATCGAGCGACCGAGCGCCTCGCTCCAATAGGACGAGGTGACGTGGCCGAGCATGGTCATCGGCTTCGGCTGGCCCGGGTCGGCGACGATCTGGGCGCCTTCCTGCAGCACGGCCTTCGGATCCTCGGTGAGGAGGCCGATCAGCTGCTTGCGCCCCTTCGCCACCATGTCGGGACGGGCCAGGGACCGCTTGCCGACGAAGTCGGGCTTGGCCTTGCCGATCGCCCAGGACAGGCCGGCATCATCGGGGGTCAGCGTTCCGTCCGTGTCCTGGCCGACGATGATGTAGCCCTTCTCGGCGCGCAGCACGTGCATCGTCTCGGTGCCGTAGGCGCAGATGCCGTACTGTTGCCCGGCCTGCCAGAGCGTCTCCCACAGGGCGCGGCCGTGGCGGGCGGGGACGTTGACCTCGAAGCCGAGCTCGCCGGTGAAGGAGACGCGGAACAGCCGCGCCGGCAATCCCGCGACCGTGCATTCCGCGACCGCCATGTGCGGGAAGGCGGCATCGGCCAGGTCGAGGCCCTCGACCAGCGGTTCCAGCAACTTGCGGGCATTCGGGCCGTTCAGGGCGACCGTCGCCCATTGCTCGGTGGTCGAGGTCAGCCAGACCTTCAGGTCGGGCCACTCGGTCTGGAGATAATCCTCCATCATGTTGAGCACGCGGGCGGCGCCGCCGGTGGTGGTGGTGACATGGAAGCGGTCCTGGGCCAGCCGGCCGATCACGCCGTCGTCGCGGATGAAGCCGTCCTCGCCGAGCAGCAGGCCGTAGCGGCAGCGGCCGACCCCGAGCTTCGCCCAGGGATTGGTGTACATCCGCTCCATGAAGGTGACGGCGTCCGGTCCCGCGACCTCGATCTTGCCGAGGGTCGAGGCGTCGAAGATGCCGAGCGAGGCGCGGGTCGCGCGGCATTCGCGGGCGACGGCGGCGTGCATGTCCTCTCCCGCCTGCGGGAAGTACCAGGCACGGCGCCACAGGGCGACCGGCTCGAACACGGCGCCGACGGCCTCGGCCCAGGGGTCGATCGGGGTCTTGCGGGTGACGTCGAAGGTCTCGCCCTGGTGGTAGCCGGCGAAGGTGCCGAAGGTGGTCGGGGTGTAGGGCGGCCGGAAGGTGGTGAGGCCGACCTGCGGCGGGGCCTTGGCCAGCGCGTCGGCGGCGATCATCAGGCCGTTGATGTTCGACATCTTGCCCTGGTCGGTCGCCATGCCGTTGGTGGTGTAGCGCTTGACGTGCTCGATCGAGCGCATGCCCTCGCGCACGGCCAGCCGGATGTCCTTGGCGGTGACGTCGTTCTGGAAGTCGATGAAGGCCTTGGCGGTGGCCGGATTGCGGTCGGTCGGCAGCTCCTTGAGCGTGACGCCGGTGCCGGCGCGGTCGGCGGCGACGGTGTGGGCCTGCGCCTCGGCCACGCGCCCGGCGTCGCGGGCCGCCCGGGCGCCGGCGGCGGCGCCGTCGGCCAGCGCGCCGGCGATGCCCCACAGGCCGCGGCCGGCGCCGGCGATGTGCACGGCCTCATTCGTCTGGCCGGGAAGGTAGGCCTGCAGCGCCTCGTCCCAGGCCAGGCGGCCCTGGGTGTGGCTGAACAAATGCAGGGACGGCGTCCAGCCGCCGCACATCAGCACGGCATCGCAGGCGATGGTGCGGGCGGCGCCGGGCCTGCCGTCGCGCAGTGGGTTGACGCGCAGCGCCCTGACCCGCAGGCGGCCGCGGGTGCCGGTGGCGGTGTGGCCGAGTAGGACCTCGATGCCGAGCGCGCGGGCGCGGTCGATTAGGCCTGCGTCCACCGCGGGGCGGAGATCGACGATGGCGGCGGGCTTGATCCCGGCCTCGGCGAGGTCGAAGGCGGCGTGCCAGGCGCTGTCATGGGCGGTGACGATCGCCGGACGATCGCCGACCTTGACGCCGTAGCGGTTGAGATAGGTCTGGGCGCCGCCGGCGAGCATCACGCCGGGGCGGTCGTTGCCGTCGAAGACCAGCGGCTTCTCCAGCGCGCCCTGGGCCAGCACGACCTGGCCGGCGCGGATCTTCCACAGGCGCTCGCGCGGCGCGTCCTCCGGGGCGGTCGCGAGGTGGTCGGTGACCTTCTGGCAGAGGCCGAGCAGGTTCTGGTGGTAGTAGCCGATCGCCGTGGTGCGCGGCATCAGCGTGACGTTCGGCAGCCGGCCGAGCTCGGCCAGGGTGGCGGCAAGCCAGTCCCAGGCGGGCTTGCCGTCGATGACGACGGCAGGCTCGGAGAGCAGGGAGCCGCCGGGTTCGGCATTCTCGTCCACCAGCATGACGGATGCGCCGGAGCGGCCGGCGGCGAGCGCGGCCGCGAGGCCGGCCGGGCCGGCGCCGACGATCAGGATGTCGGTGTGGGCGAAGCGGGCGGCGTAGCGGTCGGCGTCGGGCTCGGCCGGCGAGACGCCGAGGCCGGCGGCGTTGCGGATCACGGGCTCGTAGACGCGGTCCCAGAAGGCGCGCGGCCACATGAAGGTCTTGTAGTAGAAGCCCGCCGAGAACAGCGAGCCGAGCCGGTCGTTGATCGCGCCGATGTCGAAGGACAGCGATGGCCAGCGGTTCTGGCTGGTCGCCTCGAGGCCGTCGCGCAGCTCCTGGACGGTGGCGCGGGTGTTCGGCTCGAAGCGGCCGGGGCCGCGGCGGGTGCCGACCAGGGCATTCGGCTCGTCGGAGCCGGCGGAGACCACGCCGCGGGGGCGGTGGTACTTGAAGGAGCGGCCCATCAGGTGGACACCGTTGGCGAGCAGCGCCGAGGCGAGGGTGTCCCCGGCCAGGCCCCGATAGGCCTTGCCGTCGAAGGTGAAGCGCACGGGGCGGCTGGCGTCGACGCGGCCGCGGCCCGGGATGCGGTGGCTGGTCATTCGGTCCCTCCCGTCAGGCGGGCGAGGTCGGGGCGGGGCTCGCCCGCCTTGTAGGTCAGCAGGAACCGGTCGGAGACGGTCTCGCGCACCGCGTTGAAGAAGCGGGCGCAGCCGTTGATGTGGCGCCAGCGCTCGAAATGGTGGCCGCGATGGTTCGAGCGGATGAACAGGAAGTCGCGCCACTCCTCGTCGGTGAGCGCCGAGGGATCCGCGGGGCGGGCGATGTGCGCCTCGCCGGCATAGGCGAACTCCAGCTCCGGCCGGTCCTGGTCGCAATAGGGGCAGTGGATCAGCAGCATGGGCGGGTCCTCAGTGCGCGACGGCGGCCGCGGCGGCCTCGTCGATCAACCGGCCGGTGGTGAAGCGCTCGAGCGTGAAGGGGGCGTTGATCCGGTGCGGCTCGTCCCGGGCGATGGTGTGGGCGAAGACGTGGCCTGAGCCGGGGGTCGCCTTGAAGCCGCCGGTGCCCCAGCCGCAGTTGACATACAGGCCGGGGACCGGGGTCTTGCCCAGGATCGGCGAGCGATCGGGCGTCACGTCGACGATGCCGCCCCATTTCCGCAGCATCCGCATCCGCCGGAAGATCGGGAAGATCTCGCAGATCGCGGCCAGCGTGTGCTCGATCAGCGGCAGGCCGCCGCGCTGCGAGTAGCTGACATACTGGTCGGTGCCCGAGCCGATCACCAGCTCGCCCTTGTCGGATTGGCTGATATAGGCGTGCACCGTGTTCGACATGACGACGCAGGGGAAGATCGGCTTCACCGGCTCGGACACCAGCGCCTGCAGCGGGTAGCTCTCAAGCGGCAGGCGGACGCCCGCGGTCTCCATGACGACCGAGGTGTGGCCGGCGGCGGAGACGGCGACCTTCTTCGCGGCGATGAAGCCCTTGGCCGTCTCGACGCCGGTGACGCGGCCGTCCGGCCCGCGGCGGATGGCCGTGACCGGGCAGTTCTGGATGATGTCGACGCCGCGCGCCGCGGCGCCGCGGGCATAGCCCCAGGCGACCGCGTCGTGACGGGCCGTGCCGGCCCGGCGCTGCAGGGCGGCGCCCATCACCGGGTAGCGGGCGGTCGGCGAGATGTCGAGCGGCGGGCAGAAGCGCTTCGCCTCCGTCGCGCTCAGCCACTGGTTGTCGACGCCGTTCAGGCGGTTGGAGTGGACGTGGCGTTGGAAGGACTGCACGTCATGGACATTGTGCGCCAGCATCATCACGCCGCGCTGCGAGAACATGACGTTGTAGTTCAGCTCCTGGGACAGCCCCTCCCAGAGGTCGAGGGCGTGGTCGTAGAGATGGGCGCTCTCGTCATAGAGATAGTTCGAGCGGATGATCGTGGTGTTGCGCCCGGTGTTGCCGCCGCCGAGCCAGCCTTTGTCGATCACCGCGACATTGGTGACGCCATGCTCCTTCGCCAGATAGTAGGCTGCGGCGAGGCCGTGGCCGCCGGCGCCGACGATCACCACGTCGTAAGCCGCCTTGGGCTGCGCGTCCGGCCATTGCGGCGTCCAGTTCTTCTGGCCGGTCAGCGCGCCCCGGATGACCTGGGCGAAGGAGAAATGCGTCACGCGGGCCTCCCCGAATTTTCTGGGGGATTCATGCCGCATTCCCCGGCGCCCGGGCTGTATGGAAGCGTCAGAAATGTTGTACGCTGACGACAGTGGAGGGCCGGAATGGCGAAGCTGAACGTCGGTTTCATCCTGGCGCGGCGGTTCACGCTCTGCGCCTTCGCGAACTTCGTCGATGTCCTGCGGCTGTCGGCGGACGAGGGCGACCGGTCGCGCCCGATCCTCTGCGGCTGGAAGGTCCTGTCGCCGACGACGGACCCGATCGCATCGAGCAGCGGCGTCTCGGTCCAGCCGGACGAGCGGCTCGGCGATCCGGCGCGGTTCGACTATCTCGTCGTCGTCGGGGGGCTGGTCGACGAGATCGAGAAGCTGCATCCCGACACGGTGCGCTTCCTCGGGCGCGCGGCCGAGGCCGGTGTGCCGCTGGTCGGGGTCTGCACCGGCACCTTCGTGCTGCACCGGGCGGGGCTGATGCAGGGCTATCGCGCCTGCGTCAGCTGGTTCCACCACGAGGATTTCCTCGAACGGTTCGACGGGCTGGAGCCGGTCTCGGACCAGATCTTCGTCGTCGACCGCGACCGGCTGACCTGCTCGGGCGGGGTCAGCTCGGCGCATCTCGCGGCCTTCATCGTCGAGCGCCATCTGGGCCGGGCGCGCGCCGCGAAGAGCCTGCACATCATGATCATCGACGAGGCCATGGCGGCAGAGGAGCCACAGCCCGGCATGCCGCTGGCGCTCGCCACCGGCGATGCGCTGGTGCAGAAGGCCCTCCTCGTCATGCAGCAGTCGATCGACGCGCCGCTCTCGATCGGGCGGGTGGTGGCTCGGCTCGGGGTCAGCCGACGCAAGCTCGAACGGCATTTCCGGGAGGCGCTCCGGATGACGCCGCTGCAGGCCGACCGGGTCATCCGGCTCGACCAGGCGAAGCATCTGCTGCGGACGACCGGGCGGTCGGCGACACGGATCGCGGCCGACACCGGCTTCTGCGACCTGCCGCATCTGATCCGGGCGTTCCGCGCCGCGGAGGGGATGACGCCGGAGGCGTTTCGGCGGGCGCGGGCTTGACCCGCGGCCGGCCCGGCGCCCTTCGATCATCTGCGGCTTGCGCCCGCGCCAAAGCGGCCTCGGCTCCGCCTGCAGCTTCTCGTGCACCGCCTACACGATCGGATAGGCGACATAGGCGAGGCGCCTGCTGTCGGGGGCCCAGCTGTTGACGTTGATCGTGCCCTGACCGCCGAAAAGGGCGACGAGGTCGCGCTGATCGCTGCCGTCCGGCCGCATCAGGCGAAGGGCCACGTCCTTGTTCGGCGGATGCCCGGCGGTGCCGGCCGGATAGCTGATGAAGGCGACGCACCGGCCATCCGGCGAGACATGCGGGAACCAGTTGACGCGGTCGTCGAAGGTGAGCTGCTCGACGCCGCTGCCGTCCGGCCGCATGCGGAAGCACTGGGCGTGGCCCGGGATCGTCGCCGCGCGCTCGGCGTTGAAGTAGATCCACTGTCCGTCCGGCGAGTATTCCGGGCCGTCATTCGGATAACTCACATCCGTGAGCCGGGTGTCGGGTCCGCCCGATGCGGGAATCGTGAAGATGTTGATCCGCCTGGAGGCGGCCGGGCCTTCGACCGCGACATAGGACAGCGTCAGCCCGTCCGGCGAGATGCCGTGCAGATAGTAGTGATGCGGCGTCTCATGCTCGTTCGAGACCCGGCGTGGCTCGCCGCCCGAGAGCGCGACGGCATAGAGATGGCCGTCATTGTCGCTCATGTAGATGGTCTTCCCGTCCGGCGAGAGGACGTGATCGTTGTTGAGATCACGGATCGCTCCCGTCTCGATTTTCTCGGGCGCGGTCAGGCCGTTCGCATCGATCCGCCACATCTCGCCCCCGGCATTGAAGACGAGCCATTTGCCGTCGGGCGTCCAGTTGGGCGCCTCGATGATCTCGTCCGCCTCGAGCAGGACGCGAGGCTGCCCGGTCTCGATGTCGACCGTGATCAGCTGCGCGATCTGGCCGGGCAGCAGGCTGCGGCCGCGTCGCGTGAAGATTGGGCCGGCTTGCAGCGTCATGATTGTCTGTCTCGATGTTCGAGGGCGCGTCGGAGTGCCCGGCTATCGCGGCCGCACCAGGGCATGCGGCGACTGTCCGGCGTTGACGGCCCGTATCGCCTCGTACTGGATGCAGTCCGGCGCCATTTCCATGATCTCGATCCGGTTGCCGTCCGGGTCGGTGATCCACATGCCGCGATTGCGGTCGGCGCCGCGCCTAGTCGGATCGAGCGGCGCGACGAGCGGGATGCCCGCCGAGGCGAGATGTGCGGCGGTCGCCTCGATGTCCTCCGTCGTCAGGCAGAGATGGTGGACGCCGGTATGGTCCGCACTGGGGACCTTGCTGCCGTCGCCGCCGGGAAACAGCTCGAGATAGAGCTGGTCCGAGATCTTCAGATAGGCGATCCACGGCTCGCCATTCTCCTCGGTGAGACGCAGGAACTCCGGGAATCCGAGCTTCCGGTAGAAGTCGAGCGACGTCCGAAGGTCGTTGACCTTGAGGGCCAGATGGCCGAAGCCGCTGAAGGCAGGCATGTCCGGTTCTCCACTGTGCGGGCCGCGTCCGGCCGGGAGCGATCAGCCCCGTGCGCCGAGCTTGACGAGATGGTCGTAGGAACGCTGCGCGAGCGCCCGCCAGTCGGCCGGCTCGTCATGCTCGACGACGAGGTGATCGGCCGGCGTCTCGGAAAAGAGCGGCCACAGCGCCTTCCAGTCGACGACGCCGTCGCCCATCGCCGTCCAGCCGCCCTCGGCCGCGGTGCCGGCCGGCGCGGTGTCCTTGACCTGGATGGCGTAGAGGCGGTCCTTCCAGTGCTTCAGCTCCGTCAACGGATCGCCGCCGCCGCGCACCACCCAGGCGAAGTCGATTTCGTAGCCGACCTCGCTGCCGGCGCCCTCGAACAGGAGATCGATCGGCCGCGATCCGTCGGGCAGCCGCCGGTACTCGAAATCATGGTTGTGCCAAGCCAGCTTCAGACCGTCGGCGGCGACGATCTCGCGGACACGGCCGAGCTCGCGCCCGATGGCGCGCCAGCCATCGGGCGTGGCCGGCCGGTCCTGCGGCTCCAGATAGGGCGGGATCAGCAGCCAGGCACCGATGGTCTTGGCGATATCGATGAAGCGCCGGGGATCGGCGGTGAGCCCCTTGAACGGCAGGTGAAAGCCGTAGCAGGCGAGCCCGGCGGCGTCGATCTTGCGGCGAAACTCCGCGGCACTCGCCTCATAGGCGGGCAGCCAGGGCTCGACGGCGTCATAGCCGATCGCGGCGAGGCCTTCGAGCTGACTCTCGAGCGGCGGGAAGTTGCGCGCGGAATAGAGCTGGAACGAGATCTTGTAGGGCATGTCCGATCCCATCGGAATGTTGAAGGATGAACCGTTCAGGCGGGGCGCCCGAGCAACTCGCGAAGGGCGGTCGTGATCATCCGGTGATCCTCGATGTCGGGCAGCCCGCTGACGCCGGCCGTGCCGATCAACGTTCCCGATGTCAGCATCAGCGGCACGCCGCCGCCGCTCGCCGCGAAGAGATGATCGGGAAGGCGGAAGCGGCGGTTGAAGTCGTAGCTCTTCTCCTCCGCCTCGATCCGCATGGCCAGCGACGAGCGGTGGAAGCGCTGCGCGACCGCGCGCTTGCGCGCCGCCCAATCGGAATTGTCCGGCGTCGCTCCGGGCAACAAGGCCGAGAAGACAAGGTCGCCGCCATGGGCGATCTCGATCGCGACCGGGGCATGGCCGGCGGAGGCCTTGGCGCGGATCAGCGAGCCGAGGGCCCAGGCGAAGTCGTAGTCGAAGCTGTCGAGCCGCAGCGCTTCCTGTTCAGCCGCCAGCTCGTCGAGCGAATAGCCCATCATCGTCTCCCTCAGGGTGCCCGGCGCGGCCGTGCGGCGGCCCGCTCGACACCGGCGCGCTCGTAGATGCCGTCGAGCGCGGCCATGTTGCCGATCGCATCGGCACCGCCGGTCGGAAGGGCACTGCCGCAATCGACGGCCTGCACGAAGGCATCGAGCTGGTGGTCGTAGGTCGCCGCTCCGGCGACGGTGTAGACGCGGTGCACGCCGTTCAGTCGCTCGCGGAAGGAGTGGCCATTGTGCGGCAGGCAGGGATTGTCCAGCTCGATCATGCCGTTCTCGGCCTCGATCCTGAGCAGGCCGCGGAAGGGCCCGTCCTGGATGTCGGCCAGGAGCCGCGCGGGCACGTCGTCCGGAAAGCGAAGCTCGGCTTCGATGCGCGTATCCGAGCCGAGCTCGCAAAGCCGGGCCGATGCGGAGACGATCTCCGGCTCGGTTCCCATGACGCTGCGCAGCCAGTGCAGCGGGTAGCAGCCGAGATCCATCATGGCACCACCGCCCTGCGATGGATCGTAGCGGATATTCGCCGGGTCATAGGGGATGTCGACGCGGAACTCCGCCACCAGCGAGCGGATCCCGCCGAGCTTCGACTTCAGGGCCAGCAGATGGGCGAAGGCAGGATGGTAGCGGTCGTGGAACGCCTCGGCGAGCACGCGTCCGCTCGCTTCCGCCGCGGCCACCATGTCGCGCGCCTCCGCCGTCGTGACCGCGATCGGCTTCTCGCACAGGACATGCTTGCCGGCCTGCAGCGCCTTGATCGACCATTCGGCATGGCCCGTCGGCGGCAACGCGTTGTAGACGATGTCGATCGAGGGATCGGCCAGCAGGGCATCATAGCCGCCGAACGCGCGCGGGATGCCGTTGGCGACGGCGTAGGCGGAGGCCTTGTCGGCGTCGCGGGAAGCCACAGCGCCGATCACGACGTCGGACCGGCGTCGCGCCGGATCGATGATGGCGCGGGGCGCGATCCCGGCCGCGCCGAGGATGCCGATGGCGTGCATGGAAGCTCCGATCTCCTTGCCGCGGCTCAGTTTTTCTTGCCGAAAGTCTCGAGCAGCTCGATCATCACGCCGAGCTGCGGCGCCGTATCGAGATAGGTGTACATGCCGCTGCCATCGACGAAGAGGCCCTGCTGCAGGGTGGCGATCCCGTCCTGCGCAAGCCGAGCTTCGGTCGCCTTCGTATCGGCGACGCGGAACGCAATGTGGTGCACACCCTCGCCGTTCCTGTCGAGGAAGTCGCGCCAGACGCTGGGCGTCCCGTCCGGCTCGATCAACTCCACCACCAGCTGGCCGGTCTGGAAGAAGGCGAGCCTGGCGGTCGCCTCCGACGGCTCGCCGTTCACCGTGGTCCGCGCCTTGTCGAAGCCGGGCGTCTGGATGATCTCGGGCATGGGAAAGCCGAAGGCCTCCGAATATTTCTGCGCCGTCGCGACGACGTCATGCACGACGAAGCCGACCTGGCAGAGCATCTCTGGCTGAAGCACGGGCGCGCTCATCAGCGGACCTCCCCGTCGGGATCGAAGGATTCGAGCAGCTCGAAGGTCGTTCCGAGCGCCTTGGCGGTGTCGAGATAGGTGTACATGCCGGTATGGCCGCCATTCGGCAGGCGGCCGGTGTAGAAGCCCTGCTGCGAGACCGGATAGCCGTGGCGGGCGAATTCGCGTGCGGCGCCGTGGCTGTCGGTCACGCGGAAAGCGACGTGATGGACGCTCGGACCATGCTTGTCGAGCCAGTCCTGCCAAACGCTCTTCGGCCCCAGCGGCTGCAGCAGTTCGAAGCCGACATTGCCGAAATGCCAGTGATAGATGCGCGCGCGGGCCTCGGTCGGCTCGCCGTAGTAAGTCGCCTCGGTCTCCGAATAGCCATCGGTGATGTGCACCTCCGGGATCGGAATGCCGAGCAGTTCGGAATAGCGCTTCGCATATGTGTCGGCATCGTCGACGACGAGGCAGACCTGCACGAGCACGCGCCCGCCCAGTCCTTGGATCGGCTCCATGGGTTGCTTCCTTGTCCGCTGCCTTCGTTCAGGGGTGATGGTTGAAGAGGTTGCCTTCATTGGGCACGTGCCGGACGATCTCGTCGCTGATCGCCGTCATGCGCTCGAAGACGGATAACGGGATCGCACCGGAAAGCGCCGCCGCATTCGCCTCGGACTGGGCGCGGTTGCGCGCGCCGACCACGACCGAGGTGATGCCGGGCCGTGCGAGGTTCCAGCGGATCGCCAGGTGCATCAGCGGCCTGTCGAGTTCGGCCGCGATCGCTTTCAGCCTTTCGACGCCGGCATGGACATGCGGCCAGATATCGGCGCGGAAGGGCAGGATCCGGTGGCGCTGGTCGCCTGGGAGGAGGTCCGGCACCTTCCCGAACTTGCCGGTCAGGATGCCGTGCGCGAGCGTGCTGTAGGTGACGACGGCGATGCCGTGCTCGGCACAGAAGGGGATGAGATCGTCCTCGGCATAGCGCCAGAGCAGGTTGTAGCCGAGCTGATGGGCGTCGATGCGGCCGACCTCCTGCACCTGCCGCATCTGGTCGACGGAGAAGTTGCTGACGCCGACCGCGCGGATCTTGCCCTGCCGGCGCGCCGCCTCCAGCGCCTCCATGCGCGGCCGCATGTCGACGCCGCTCTTGGGCCAGTGGATGTAGTAGAGGTCGATCGTATCGGTCTTTAGCCGGCGGAGGCTGGCGTCGATCTCCGCCGTCATGGCCGCCGCCGTCGCCTCGGCCGGATTGGCCTTGGACGCCAGGAAGATTTCGCTGCGCCGTCCCGCGAGGAAGGCGCCGTAGATCTCCTCCGAATGGCCGTTGCCGTAGCCGCCGGCGGTGTCGAAATGGCGCACGCCGCTCTCATAGGCCGCTTCGATGGCGCCTGTCAGCTCCGCGTCCTGCGCGCCCGGTTCCGAATAGGGAATGAACCAGGAGCCGCCGAAGGCGAGCGGAAGCTGCGGCGGGAGGGTCCCGATCGTGACCGGGCGGATCGACGGGTCGATGCCGGCGGATGCTGTGTCTGACATGGGAGATCTTGCCTTTGCGTGGACCGGCGAGGCGCTCACCCCTTGAGGGCGCCGGCGGTCAGTCCCTGGACGAACTGCTTCTGCAGGATCAGGTAGACGGTGACGATCGGAACCAGCGCCAGCATCAGCCCTGAGGAGAGCGCGGTGTAATCGGTCGAGTAGCGGCCGACCGCCTGGAACAGCGCCGCCTGGATGGTCTTGGAACCGGGGCTGGAGATGAAGGTGTTCGAGAACATGAACTCGTTCCAGGTGCCCATCGACTGGATGATGACCACGGTGGCGATGCCCGGCTTGGCGAGCGGCAGATAGACGTAGCGAAACACGCCGAACTCGGTGCAGCCATCGATCCGGCCGGCATCGCCGAGCTCCTGCGGCAGGCTCAGGAAGAAGGAGCGCATCAGGAAGATCGCGAAGGCGACCGAGCCGCCGAGATAGGAGAGCGACAGGCCGGTCAGCGTGTTGAGCAGGCCGATGCTCTTGAGGAACTGGAACAGCGGGATGAGGATCGCCTGGCCGGGGATCATCATGGCGCCGATGAACATGTAGAAGAGCAGGTCGCGGCCGCGGAACCGGAACCGGGCGAAGGCATAGCCGGCCAGCGTCGCCACCAGGATCACGATCGCCACCGTGAGGATCGTCACATAGAGCGAGTTGACCAGATGCCGCGGCAGGTCGATGGCGTTCCAGACGCGCACGAAATTGCTGAAGTCGAGCCGCGACGGCAGGAACGAGCCGAACACCTCGCGCTGGTTCTTGACCGAGGTCAGGATCATCCAGACGAGCGGGAAGGCCTGGACGGCGGCGATGGCGACCAGCGTGACGTAGACGAGTGTCCGGCCGAACACCATCCGCAGCCGCGCCCTGGGGATGTCGAAGGCCCTGGCGGGCGCGTGATAGTGAGACATCGCGTTCACGGGGCTGCCTCCGGCGGTCAGTATTCGATTTCCCGGCGCTTCCCGAGACGGATCTCCAGGATGCTTAGGAGGAAGCTCAGCACGAGGATGACGATGGCGATGGCGGTGGCGTAGCCGAGCTGCGGGTTGGAACTGCCCATGGCGCCGAAGGAAGTGCTGTAGAGATAGGTGCCGAGCGTGTCGCTGGCGTGATTGGGGCCGCCGGCCGTCATCACCCAGATCTGGTCGAACACCTTGATGCCGTGGATGGTGTTCAGCACGATCACCAGCACGATCACCGGGCGCAGCATCGGCACGGTCACATGCCAGAGCCGCTGCAGCGCATTGGCATTGTCGATCCTGGCCGCTTCGTACAGCTCCCGCGGGATATTCTGCATGGCCGCGTAGTAGATGACCAGGTAGAAGCCGAGCGATTGCCAGACCGATACTGCAATGATGCTCGGCATCACGGTGCTGCGATCGGCCAGCCAGAGCTGGGTGAATCCGCCGAGGCCGACGGAGCGCAGGAATTCGTTCAGGACGCCGAAATTCGGCTCGTAAATCATCGCCCAGAGCAGGCCGCTGATCGCCAGCGAGATGATGACGGGCATGAAGTAGAGCGTGCGGAAGATCGCGCCGCCAAGAATTCTGGAGTCGAGCATGCTGGCCACGAGGAGCGGGATCGTGGTCTGCAGGACGACGGTCGCGATCGTGAAATAGGCGGTGTTGCCGAGCGCGATCAGGAACAGGCGGTCGCCGAACAGCGCGCGGTAGTTCTTGAGGCCGGCCCAGACCGGCGGCGACATGCCGTTCCAGGACTGGAAGCTGAGGATGATGGAGTTCACCATTGGCACCGCCATGAACAGCAGCAGGACGATGGCGGCGGGCGACAGGAAGGCGATGATCGGCCAGTTCCGCCGAAAGGCGCCCGTCGATCCGATGGCGGGCGTGAATGTCTGCGTCATGGCGTGGCTCCCTATGCGCCGACAGGGTTCGGGCGTCCGCGGACGATCTGGCGTGACAGGCCTATTGGGCCTTGGCCCGTGTCGCGAGCACGTCGGACTGGATCTGCCTGGCTCCGGCCGCCGGCTCGATCGAGCCGTCGAGAATGCCCTGGCAGACATTCGACACCGCATCCCAGCTTCCGGCACCGAACAGGATGTGGTCGGCACCGTCGGTGTCCATCCAGGTCACCATTTCCTGGACTTTGGGGTTCTTGACCTGGTCGAGGGCGCTCGTCAGGGCGGGAAAGCCGCCGAGGCCGGCGATATGGTCGTCATAGACCTCGGGCGAGAACATGTACTTGACGAATTCCAGGGTCAGGTCCTTGTTCGGGCCCTTGGCATTGACGATCCAGCCCTCGCCGCTGCCGTCGCCGGTATAGTGCACGCCGTCGGCAGTCAACGCCGGAACCTTGTGCACCGAATAATTGTCGAGCCAGTCCTGCGTCGCCTCAGCCTCGAAGACGGCAGGCGCCCAGGAGCCGGTATAGAGCATCGCCGCCCTGCCCTGATAGGCGATCTGCCAGGCCGGTCGTTCGTCGATGCCGTTGACGCCTTCGAGGAAGACGCCGGCCTTGGCAAGGCTCTGCAGCAAAGTGAGGGCGTCGACGACCGGCTTCGAATCCCAGGACAGGCCGGGCTTGGTGAGATCGTCCAGCGCATAGACGTCGCCGCCATACTGGGCGATCAGCGGCAGCAGGAAGTCCGGGCAGACATTGTGCGCCAGGTTGCCGAAGGCGATCGGGGTCAGGCCCGCCTCGCGGATCTTCGGTGCCATGGCGATCAGCTCATCCCAGGTGTTCGGCGGCGTCAGGCCGAGCTCCTTCATGATCCGGTCATTGACGAACAGCCCGAAGATCTGCGCGGTCCATGGCAGCGCATAGATCGCGCCGTCATCGAAGGTGAATTGGCGCAGAGGGCCCGGATAGAACTGCTTCAGGAACGCCTCGTCGACGACATCCTTGTAGTTGACGGCGAGGCCGGCCCGCCCGAGCTCCGCGGCCTTGACGTGCCCATAAAAAAGGTCCGGCAGCGAATTTCCGGCCGTCATCGCGGCGAGCGTCGTCAGATATTGGTTGAACGGGACGAAGTTCGTCTCGATTTTCACGCCGGGATGCTTGGCCTCGAAGTCCTGGGTGATCTTGTCCCACCAGGGCGTGCCCGCCACCTGCGTCGCCTCCCACGACATCACGTGGATGACGGTATTCTCGGCATGGGCCGGGCCGCCCAGCGTCGCGACCGTCACGAAGGCTGCAATCTTATGGCTTAGCCTCATGTTTCGCGTTCCTCCCTCGTCTTCCTCGTTGACCTGCTCGCCTCGAATCGATGCCCCTGCGGTTGCGCCATCGAGCCGACGGACGAGGCAAAGCAACACCGTTCCCAATCCCTGCGGATGGTCATCTTGAATTCAGAAGATCGTCACAGCTGACCCCGAAGGGATCGATGCTCGTCCGGTATCAGGCTTCCGGATACTTCATGGATGTCGTCCTTCCCAGGTTCGGAGCGGGCGGATGAGACCGACGGTTCGGCGCCGCCGCAAGACGGGCCATATCGAATACTGCCTATCTCCGTATTCCCGTCCGGCAATACGAAGCCATTGCACGAGAAGCCGCCTGCTACTGGCGAGGCCCCTGGATCGTCTTCTTTATCGACTGGAAAAGCACCGGATCGCCGTCCTCCACCCAAGGCAAGAGGCGGCCGTCATGGATGCCGGCCCGGCAGGCTCGCATCTCCGTCTCCTCCTTGGAAATCGGGTTCCCGAGAGGCTTTCTCATTGCCACGACATGTGTCGCGGCTGGTGTAGTACCGTTAATATGTTGTATCGTTACTACATAGGCTTTGCAAGGGCTTTGGCGAGGATTCTGGAAAGATCGCGCGGGGTTGGCTTCGAGACCCGTTCCGTGCTCTTGCTATGAGCCTGCCTTCGCGCGAGGCACGCCGGGAGCTTCGAATGGCCAGAGAAAAAGCGAGACTGAAAGACATCGCCGCGAAGACCGGCTACGGGGTCAATACTGTGTCGCTCGCGCTGCGGGGCAGCACGCGGATTTCCGCCGCGGCCCGCGAGATCATCAGCAAGGTTGCGGAGGAGCTCGACTATGTCCCCAACCACTTCGCCAAGTCGCTGGTGTCCCTGAAAAGCAACACGATCGGGCTCATCCTCCATGACGTCACGAATCCGATCCTGACCAGCGCCGCGCAGATGATCCAGCTTGCGCTCGCCGAGCGGGGCTACAGCGTCCTCTTCGCCACCTCGAACGGTAGTTTCGAGGAAGAGATCCGCGCCATCGAGATGTTCCAGACGCGAATGGTCGACGGCATCCTGATCTATCCGCTTCTGCATTCGCGCCTCGATCATCTGCAGAAGCTGCGGCAGCGCAATTTCCCGATCGTGCTTCTGGTCGGCCTGCGCGACGCGGGCATCGATGTGGTCGGGATCGACGAATTTACCGGCGCTTATGACGCGACGCGGCACCTGATCGATCGCGGACATCGCCGGATCGGGGCGCTGATTCCTCAGGTCGGCACGCCACAGAAGAAGAGCGACGGCTATCTCGCGGCGCTCCGCGCGGCCGGCCTCGCGATCGATCCGGCCCTGGTCGGCCATGCCCCGAAGCACACGATCGAAAGTGGCATTGCGGCCATGGACGCCGTCATGAGCCTTGCCGACCGACCCACGGCCGTGTTCGCAAGCAGCGATGTCCTCGCCCTCGGCGCGCTGCGCTGGGCGCGGATCAACCACCTCGCCGTGCCGCAGCAGGTGGCGATCGCCGGCTTCGACAATATCGATGCCGCGAGACTCGCCGCGACGCCGATCTCGACAATCGACAACGATGTCGGCGAGCTCGCCCGGCTGGCAGTGGCACGGCTGCTGGAGCTGATCGGTTCGGAGGGGCCGCTGCCGCCGCCCAGCACCATGCTGCTGCACGGCCAGCTCGTCGTTCGCGAAAGCACGATGGGCGAGCCTTAGGCGCCTGCGGCGCGCAGCATTCGGAGGTGCTGCCGCTGGCGGGTCTGCGGCCATCGACCTTCCTGCATTTCCCGCGCCCGGACGCGGCATCGGCCAACCCCGGATCGTCCTTGAAATCCCCGGATCACGTGGCCAGCAGGGTTTTCAGCCTGACCGCCGGCGAGGCCAGCGCATCGGGATCGGGCGCCGCGTGCTGGGCGATCAGCATCTCGGCCAGCCGGATCTCGCGGGCGATCTTGCCCAGGGGCCCGACGCCGCTGGCGGCGACCAGCCGGCCATCCGCCGCCAGGTGGAACAGCAACTGCGCCCCGTCGCCCAGGTCCCGCGCCACGGCTGTCCGCCCTTCATCGGCCAGGCCGGCGATCTGCAGCGTCAGCTCGTACTGATCCGACCAGAACCAGGGCACCGCCCGGATCGCCTCGCCGCGGCCCAGCATGTTGCGGGCAGCCAGCGTCCCCTGGTCCTGGGCGTTGCGCCAGGCCTCGAGCCGGATGCGGCGGCCGGCATAGAGCGGATGGGCGCAGGCGGCGCAGTCCCCGGCCGCGAAGATGGCGGGATCGGTGGTCGCCAGCGTCGCGTCGACGGCGATGCCGTTGTCGACGGTGAGGCCGGCGGCCTCCGCCAGCGCCGTCTCCGGCACCGAGCCGATGCCGGCGATCACCGCATCGGCCGCGATCCGGCTGCCATCGGCCAGCACCACGGCCTCCGGCTCGATCCGGTCGATGCCGATGCCGGTGCGGAGGTCGATGCCGGCGGCGCGGTGCCGGTCGGCGATCACGGCGGCGATCCCGGCCGGGACGCCGCGCATCAGGATGCGGGGCTGGGCCTCGACCAGGGTCACGGCGCAGCCGCGGGCGGCCGCGGCGGCCGCCAGCTCCAGCCCGATGAAGCCGCCGCCGATGATCGCCAGCCGCATCCCGGAGCGCAGCAGCGGCCGCAGCGCCAGCGCGTCTTCGAAGCGGCGGAGATACAGGGCCTGCTCATGGCCCGGCAGGGCCAGCCGCCGCGGCCGCGCCCCGGTCGCCAGCAGCAGCCGGGAATAGGACAGGGTACGCCCATCGGCCAGGATCACGGCGCGGCCCGCACGGTCGACCGCTGTCGCCTCGATCCCCAGCACCAGCTCGATGCCCAGCGCGGCGGCGCGCTCGCGGTCCAGCACGGTGGTCGCGACCGGCTCCGCCTCGGCCAGCAGCGCGGCCTTGGACAGGGGCGGGCGCTCATAGGGCGGATGGACCTCGCCCCCGACCAGCGTGACCGGGCCGTCCCAGCCCTCTTCGCGCAGCGCCGTCGCCGCCCGGGCCCCGGCCTCGCCGGCGCCGACGATCACCATCCCGGCCATCGATCAGGACCCAAGCCGGAGGAAGACCCGCCCGGCTTCGACCTTCACGGGATAGGTGGCGAGGGCGACGCAGACCGGTGCGCCCTTCGCGGCGCCGGTGGTGAAGTCGAAGCGGCCATTGTGCTTCGGGCATTCGATGATCGTGCCCATCACCAGCCCGTCGGCGAGATGCACCTGCTCATGCGTGCACAGCCCGTCGGTGGCGAAGTAGCGGTCGTCCTCGGTGCGGTAGATGGCGAAGCTGCGGTCGCCATGATCGAAGCGGATCACGTCCTCCTCGTCGATCTCATCCGCCGCGCAGGCCGCGATCCAGCCGTCCATGCTCTCCATCTCCCTGGTCATTCGGCCGGTGCGGCCTGGGCGACCCCGATCGCCGGCCCGGGCGAGGCTCCGCTGGGCAGCCGCCGCACCACATGGTGGCGCGGGTCGCGCAGCTGCCGCAGCAGGGTCGGGATGATCTCGCGATAGGCGGCCCAGCAGCTCGGATAGGGCGGCGGGCAGTCATGCTTCATCGCCGCATGCAGCTTCGGCAGGGCGTGATAGGGCACCATCGGGAACATGTGGTGCTCCACATGGTAGTTCATGTTCCAGTACAGGAAGCGGAACACCGGGTTCATGTAGACGGTGCGGCTGTTCAGCCGGTGGTCCAGCACGTCCTCGGCCAGGCCGGCATGCTGGGTCAGGCCGAAGAACAGCACCATGCCGCCGCCATACAGGGTCGGCAGCCCGACATACATCGCCGGCAGGATGCTGCCCAGCGCCAGGCAGGCGGCGATCACCGCGGCGAAGATGGCGAGGTAGATCCGGGCGACCAGGAACACCTTCCAGCGCTCCATCTCCGGGATGAAGGTCTCCTCCTCCGCCGTCAGCCGGCCGGCCGCATGTATGAACAGCTTGCGGATTGCGACCTGGCTGCTCTTCAGCATGAAGAGGTTGAGCACGATCTTCAGGATGCTGGGCGGGCGCGGCGCGGCGATCTCGGGGTCGCGGCCGACGATAATGGTGTCGGTGTGGTGCCGGGTGTGGCTCCAGCGCCAGACCGTCGGCTCGCGCAGGATCATGAAGCAGGCGATGTGGTAGACGGCGTCGTTCATCCAGCGGGTCTTGAAGGCGGTGCCGTGGCCGCATTCGTGCCAGCGGCTGTCCGAGGCCGAGCCGTACAGCACGCCATAGGCCGCGAAGAACGGCACGGCCCACCAGCTGCCCCAGAAGAAGCCGCCGAGCCCGCCGGTGATCGCCAGCGCCGCGAACCAGATCAGCGTGTCGCGGATCGCCGGCCCGTCGGTCCGGCGCATCAACTCCTTCATCTCCTTGCGCGGGATCGGCGAGGCGTACCAGGCGGCCCCGGCCAACCCGGCCTCGACCGCGCGCCGGCTCTCCGCCCCAACCAAGCTGTAGTCCCTCCGGACGGTCTCTCCCGGCATGGTGTCCTCCTGCACCGCTTCCGCTTGGCCGCGGATGTCCAGGGAGCGTAGCCCGCGGTGCCGCCCGCCTCAATGCGGTGATGATAGAATCTATCATTTCCTCTCATCCCGTGGCAGGCTGCGATGATCGGATCTGAGAGCGGACATCGATGAGCAGGCGCCCCACCATCGCCGACCTCGCCGCTGCGGCAGGGGTCAGCGTCGCCACGGTCGACCGGGTGCTGAACCAGCGCCACCCGGTGCGCGAGGGCACGGCCGGGCGCGTGCTGCGCGCCGCCGAGGCGATCGGCTACCACGCCACCACGCTGCTGCAGCAGCGGTTGCGGGAGGAGCTGCCGGTCCGCACCTTCGGCTTCCTGCTGCAGAAGCGGCAGGTCGCCTTCTACCAGCAGCTCGCGGCGGATTTTCAGGCCGCCACCGCCGCCTGCACCGCAGTGCGCGGCCGGGCCGTGGTCGAGTTCATGGAGGAGCTGTCGCCGGCGACGATCGTCGAGACCCTGCGCCGGGTCGGGGCGCGGGTGGACGCGCTGGCCGTGGTCTCGGTCGACCATCCGCATGTGTCGGAGGCGATCGCCGATTTGCGGCGCGACGGCGTTCCGGTCTTCGCCGTGATCACCGACCTGATGGCCGAGGACCGGGCCGGCTATATCGGCCGCGACAACCGGAAGGAGGGCCGGACGGCGGCGTGGATGGTGGCCAGGACGGCGCGGACCCCCGGCAAGGTCGGCATCATCGTCGGCAGCCATCGCTATCTGTGCCAGGAGACGGCGGAGATCTCCTTTCGCTCCTATTTCCGCGAGCACGCCCCCGAATTCCAGCTGCTGGAGCCGCTGATCAACCTCGAGGATGCGCGGATCGCGCGCGAGGCGACGCACGACCTGATGGCCGGGAACCCCGATTTGGTCGGCCTCTACATCTGCGGCGGCGGCACCGAAGGGGTGATCGACGCGGCGCGGCAGGAGACGGCCCATGCGCCGGTGGCGATCGTGTGCAACGAGCTCACGGCCAAGACCCGCGCCGCCCTGATCGACGGCGTCCTGACCGCGGTGATCTCGACCCCGACCGCGCTTCTGGCAACGCGGGCGGTGGAGGCGATGGTGCGCGCCATCGAGATGCCCGCCCCCGAGCCGCCCGGCCAGATCCTGGTGCCGTTCGAACTGTATGTGTCGGAGAATATTTAGGAGTGGCAGGTCGCCCTACAAAAATAGCCGTCATCCCGTGCGCGGTGCGGCACGAAGTGCTGCACCGCAGACACGGGATCTCTTCCCGATTCCGAAGAGATCCCCGCTTTCGCGCTAGGGGATGTACATATCGCGTAGGGCCCAGCCAGCGGCCATGGTTTTGAGGATATCGAGGCCATGCTTGAAGGTGATGGGACCGGGGGGTTTGGCGGTTTTGGATCGAGAGCCATCCCAGCCGCCGAGGCGGGCGACGATCCAAGCGGCCCATGGCAGGGTGCGGTTTGGATATGGGTTGAGCCGGCTCGGGCTTGATCTTGCGTAAGATCGATCGACGGCTTGCAGAGTGTCGAGTTCGGCGGGCG
>Ga0209025_1001072_pt1 | contig 39679 bp, 33 predicted proteins | sample AraplaMF_Col_mLB_FD_184256 | JGI IMG/M metagenome (GOLD analysis project Ga0209025, IMG submission 184256) | Arabidopsis root microbial communities from the University of North Carolina, USA - plate scrape MF_Col_mLB (SPAdes) (version 2) | ecosystem: Host-associated > Plants > Roots > Endosphere... | reverse complement strand
AGGATTCACGCCATTTAGTATGTTCCCTCTATTATGGGAAAATACAGGATTAGCGTATCCAGAACTTATTCAAGAATTAGTGCGCTTAGCGATTGAACGTCATGAAGAAAAACAAAAAATTAAATATACAATCTAACAAGAAAGGAGAAGCACTATTCAAATGAATAGTGTTTCTTCCTTGTAAGGAGTGTTTTTTATATGATAAAGCGAACAGCGAAGCAAGTTGAGCAAATGGTATGCGGAACTAGTTTGGCGGAGCAGTGGAATGATATAGAGATAAAAGGTATTTCCATTGATACAAGGAAGATTGAACAAGGAAATTTATATGTTCCAATTCAAGGGGAACGTTTTGATGGTCATACTTTTGTAAAGAAAGCGATAGAAAATGGCGCTGTCGCAACGCTATGGAAAAAAGGCGTGGCAAACCCGCCGGAAAATGTACCAGTTATTTTTGTAGAAGACACATTACAAGCATTACAGACATTAGCGAAAAACTATCGTGACCAATTAAATGTGAAAGTAGTTGGTGTAACGGGAAGTAACGGAAAAACATCAACGAAAGATATTGTGACAAGCTTACTGGGAACAAAATTTAAAGTGCAAAAAACAGAAGGGAACTTCAATAACCATATCGGACTTCCTTTGACAATTTTAAATTTAGAAGAAGATACAGAAATAGCGGTATTAGAAATGGGTATGTCGAGCCGTGGTGAAATTGAATTTTTGTCAAAGCTTGCTCGCCCTGATGCAGCGATTATCACAAATATCGGAGAAGCACATTTAATGGATTTAGGCTCTCGTGATGCAATTGCTGAAGCGAAGTTGGAAATTGTAACAGGTTTACAAGAAAATGGCGTATTTGTTTATAATGGAGATGAGCCATTGTTAACTACACGTGTACCAGGCATGAATTTATCTGCAAAAACAATTACATTCGGTGATGCAAGAGCGAATGATTACCACCCAATATCTGTTAAGTTGGAAGCAACAGGTACACAATTTAAAATGAATCAAGCACAGAATGTAGTATTTTATTTACCCGTTCTTGGGAAGCATAATGTATATAACGCATTAGCATCAATGGCGGTTGCTGAGTTCTTTGGTGTAACGTGGGAAGAAATGAAACAAGGTTTCGTGACATTGAAAATGACAGGCATGCGTATGGAAGTTGTCAAAACGGATGCAGGGTTAACGATTATTAATGATGCATACAACGCGAGTCCGACAGCGATGGAAGCAGCGTTTCATTTAATGAATGAATTAAATGGATTTTCTAAAAAAATTCTCGTGCTTGGTGATATGTTAGAGCTTGGTAACCAAGAAGTACAATTTCATTATGAAGTTGGAAAATTAATTGATCCAGCTCGTATTGCATATGTGTTTACGTATGGTACGCTCGGGGCACAAATGGCAGAAGGCGCAAAAATTAATTTTCCTAATGAGCGAGTAAAGGCTTATGATAATAAAGAAGAACTCGTTAAAGCTTTAAAAGAAGTCGTTGATGTGAAAGACGTTGTATTAGTAAAAGCATCTCGTGGTATGAAATTAGAGGAAGTTATTACGATGATCAAGTAATTTGGGTTTTGTTGTCCTATATATAGTCTACTCTATTGCCTGGTTATTGGAACCCCTTACAATAAAGGGATTCAAAATCTAGGATAAAGATGACGAAATTTATATATAAATAATGGTGAGAGTTGGGTTTGCTTTTTACACATACAAAACATATAATTGATAGGGTGTAATAACGTTGTAGAGTTTTTTGTGATAAATGTAGGCCCGTTTATATTATGTAAACATCAGGGAAAGGGCATTTTCCGCAAACACGGAAAGTGTCTTTTTTGAGTGAATAGTTAGGATAATTACTCCTGCCATTTGAAAGTTATAATTGTTTGAAATGGGGTTTTACTACCCGGAAATAGCGGGATAAATTTGTCTCGGGACTACTTTTGTCTAGCTTTACGTTTGGATGTTTAAAGTACACATACTTGTTACATTCATTTTTCAAAAGCTAGTTTTATTATAATTGTCAGGCAATCTTGCGCTGATAACGTATTTTGTCTGAAGAAGACTTAGCCCAACCTTACTTGGATATCCTGTGAATATGAGAAGAAGGAATAATCTGGGCTATTTTAGATAGAAAAGGAGAAGTAAAATTGACAACATTTCGAGAGTTAGGATTAAGCAATTCTTTGTTACAGTCTGTTGAAAGCATGGGGTTTGAAGAGGCAACACCAATTCAGGCAGAAACAATTCCAGTAGCCTTACAAGGTGTAGACATCATTGGTCAAGCTCAAACAGGTACAGGAAAAACAGCTGCATTTGGATTACCACTATTAGAAAAAGTAAATACACGTCAAGATACAGTTCAAGGTATCGTTATCGCGCCAACTCGTGAGTTAGCAATTCAAGTAGGTGAAGAGCTATACAAAATTGGTCAACATAAGCGTGTGCGTATTTTACCAATCTATGGCGGCCAAGATATTAACCGTCAGATTCGTGCATTGAAAAAAGGTCCACACATTATTGTTGGTACACCAGGACGTATTTTAGATCATATTAAACGTAAAACACTTCGTCTGCAAAACGTAGAGACAGTTGTTCTTGATGAAGCGGATGAAATGTTAAATATGGGCTTCATTGAAGATATTGAAGCGATTTTAACGGATGTTCCTGAAGAACACCAAACATTATTGTTCTCAGCAACAATGCCAGATCCAATCCGTCGCATTGCGGAACGCTTCATGAGCGAACCTAAACATATTAAGGTTAAAGCGAAAGAAGTAACTATGCCAAACATTCAGCAGTTCTATGTAGAAGTGCAAGAGAAAAAGAAATTTGACGTGTTAACACGTTTATTAGATATTCAATCTCCAGAGCTTGCAATCGTATTCGGTCGTACAAAGCGCCGTGTTGATGAATTATCAGAAGCATTAAACTTACGTGGCTATGCAGCAGAAGGAATTCATGGTGATTTAACACAAGCGAAGCGTCTTTCTGTATTACGTAAATTTAAAGAAGGTTCAATCGAAGTTCTTGTTGCGACAGATGTAGCAGCACGTGGACTTGATATTTCAGGTGTAACACACGTATATAACTTTGATATCCCACAAGATCCTGAATCATACGTACACCGTATTGGTCGTACAGGTCGTGCAGGTAAAACAGGCCTTGCGATGCTGTTTGTAACACCGCGTGAAACAGGACAATTAAAGAATATTGAGCGTACAACAAAACGTAAAATGGATCGTATGAATCCACCAACATTAGATGAAGCTTTAGAAGGACAACAACGTTTGATTGCTGAAAAACTTCAAAGTACGATCGAAAGTGAAAACTTATCATACTACAAACGTATTGCGGAAGAGTTATTAGAAGAGCATGATTCTGTAGCGGTTGTAGCAGCTGCTTTAAAAATGATGACAAAAGAGCCGGATGCAACGCCAGTTTCTTTAACATCAGAACCGCCGGTAGTTTCAAAAGATCGTTCTAGAAAGAGAAACGGAAGCGGAAGCGGAAACGGCAACGGCAACGGAAGAGGTGGTTATCGTGATGGTAACCGCGAAGGTAACCGTAATCGTGAAGGTGGCCGTAACCGTGATGGCAACCGCAATCGTGGCGGTCGTAAAGGAGAAGGTCAAGGGCGCGGCGAAGGACGCGGCGAAGGGCGTTCTGGAGCTCCTAGAGGGCGCAGTGGCGAAAGAAAGCATCAAAGCCGTAAACCACAATCTAACTAAACATATAGAAGAGAGGCAGTCTTTTTCAAAAGGCTGTCTTTTTTTGTATCTTTATTTGGGTATACTACATAGAAACTTGTATCGGAAAAGAGGAAATGGAATGCTCGTAAAGCTTGGGTATGCTGCGATGAGTGTGCGTGTCAAAAATGCTTCTCCTTCGCAAACAATGACGTATGCAAAGTTTCAGCGAATGCAAGACAGAGAAGCAGCAATCAAAAATTTAGAGAGGATTTCTAATTCTAATTTGGAGAATTGCTTACGGTTGTTAAAACATAATTATGGACATGATATTTCATTCTTTCGTTTAAGTTCGAAATTAATTCCTCTGGCAAACCATGAGGCGTTGTTAGAATGGGACTATATAAAACCTTTGCAAGAAAATTTACGGAAAATTGGAGAATACGCAAAACAAAAACGGATGCGAATTGACTTTCATCCAGATCATTTTGTTGTTTTAAATTCATTGCGTCCACCTGTTGTAAAGCAGTCGCTAAAAACATTACAGATGCATGGGAAGTTGCTACAGGGAATGGGAATCGATAGAACGCATCGTTGTGTTTTACATGTTGGTGGTGCATATGGGAATAAAGAACAAGCGCTAGAAAAATTTATTGAAAACTGGTCGCTTGTTCCAGCTGGGATTCAAAAGATGATTATGCTAGAAAATGATGACACTACATTTTCTTTAAAAGAGACGCTGTACTTAGGAGAAAAACTTGGGATTCCGGTAGTTTTTGATTTACATCATCATATGATGAATCATGATTTAGAAGAATGGGAAAGCCACTGGGAACGTGTTGTGCAAACTTGGGAACAATCTCCTTTGCCGATTAAAATGCATATTTCGAGTTCGCGAGAAGGGAAGAATCCGCGGGCGCATGCCGATTTTATTGATTCTAATTCTTTCGTTTCTTTTTTGCGACATATAAGAGGAAGTGTTCCAGAAATACACTGTATGATAGAGGCAAAACAAAAAGACGAAGCACTCTTGCAGTTGATGAGGGATATGACAGATAAGGTGGGAGTGGAAATAATAGATGGTGCAAGCTTTTGGGTGAAATAAGCTTATGCACCATCTGTTTTTTTTATGAATAATGGCCCTAAGCAAGCTCCTATAAGTAATCCAGCTAGATGGCTAATTGAATTTGTTGTTGAATCGAGAAATGTAAACGCAAGGAGAATACATAAAATGGTAACAAAGAGAAGGATTTCTTTTCTTCTAGTAGGCTGAAATTGCATATAGAATAGGTAAAGCTGTACTCCTAATAGTCCGAAAATAGCACCAGAAGCTCCTGTATGAGTATAGTAGATCGGAAAGAAAAAGTAAGAGGCAATATTTCCGATAATTCCAGACGTAAGAAACACAAATAAAAATCGAATGCCATGCAGTTGTTTTTCTAATGAAAATCCAAGCGCAAAGAAGCAGATGCTATTGGATAGAAAATGAGAAAATGTTGTATGAACAAATAATGAAGAAATGAGTCGCCACCATTCTCCTTCAGCTATACACTCGTTACAGGCGATTCCGATAGAGAGACTCTTATTTCCTAATGATAGTAAAACAAGTTGTATAAAAAGTAGTGCCATAGTAACCGGCGGGAAAGAAGAAAATGAGTATTTGAATGGAGTATTCATATTTACACTCCTTTTGCTGTTAGCATATTGTCTGTTATTCTTACAATATGAGAGTGCGAAAGAAAATAGAAGGAAGGAACGGCGGGATATGATTGTAGGAGTTGGAATTGATATTATTGAAATTGAAAGAATTGAAAAGATGATAGAGGGACAGCCGAAATTTACAGAGCGTATTTTAACGGAAAATGAGCGCCAAGTGGCCTGTGCGTTAAAAGGAAAAAGACGTAGTGAATTTGTTGCAGGGCGCTTTGCAGCGAAAGAAGCGTATTCGAAAGCGCTTGGTACTGGAATTGGCAAAGAGGTTAGTTTTTTGGATATTGAAATTATGAATGATGAAAGAGGGAAACCTATTTTACTTGCCGATACAAGTCATACGATTCATCTTTCAATTAGCCATAGTCGAGAGTTTGCGGTAGCGCAGATTGTTTTAGAAAGCTCGTCAAGCTAGTCTGCATATTTCATCTCTTTGTCTCATATATTTGAGTAGCGTTAAGGAAGAGGCTTTCTTCCACTTACTTATTGAGACAAAGGGGCTGAACGTATGAAAAGGCGGCTATTTTTGTTTATTGTCGGTTTGTTGACCGTTTTTCTGTTAGCTGGTTGTATGGAGAAGAAGAAAGAAGATGTTGTGCAAGATTTGAATGAAAGAGTAAAAGATATGAAAAGCTATCAAGCAGAAGCGAAGCTATCGATTAAAACGGGAAATGAACCACAAGTGTATGATGTTGAAGTTTGGTATAATAAACCATCGTATTACCGAGTGAATTTAAAAAATGCAAAGAAAGATCAAAGTCAAATTATTTTACGAAATGATGAAGGTGTATTTGTTCTTACTCCATCTTTAAATAAAAGTTTTCGCTTTCAAAGTGATTGGCCGCAAAATAGCAGTCAAGCATATTTGTATGAATCACTTGTTAGAGATATTTTGAACGATAAGGACCGTTCGTTTAAGAAAACAGATAAATATTATGTGTTTGAAACAAAAACAAACTATCATCATCAAAATATGTTGCCAAAGCAACAAATTACATTTAATAAAAAAGATTTATCGCCTGTTTCAGTGAAATTGATGGATAACGATCAAAATGTTCTTGTACAAGTGGATTTTTCGAAAGTAAAGTTTGACGCGAAATTTGATAAAGGTGCATTTGATACGAAGCAAAATATGTCTAGAGCACAAGTGGATATACAAACGACAGCTCAACAAGAAAAGCCATTTGCTGTTTTGTATCCAAGTGATACACCGCAAGGCATGACTTTAAAAGAAGAGAAGGAATTTAATACAGATAACGGAAAACGTAATATTCTTACGTACACTGGTAATAAGAAGAGTTTTACATTAATACAAGAAAAAGCGAAAGTAGCACCAACTATTGCGACGCAAAGTGTGAGTGGAGAGCCTGTTGATTTAGGTTTCGCAATTGGGGCATTAACAAAAGATTCTGTTACATGGTCACATAATGGAGTGGAATATATGCTTGTATCAAAAGAGTTGAAACAAGAAGAATTATTAATGGTGGCGCGTTCTGTAACTCAAAAACAAGTAAAGTAAACAACTAAGACGTGGTGACTACAGTGTACACCACGTTTTTTAGCACGGCTTCATGTATGGATAAAAATTTCATGTAATCTGATGTAATAAAGGTGAGAAAAAAGTGAATATAAAAGAATAAGCTCTGCATATCGTATAAAGGGAGTGTTTTTTCTAGGTGGGAAAATCGCCATTTTATCGTGATGCGTGGGCCGAGGTAAACTTAGATGCGATTTATGAGAATGTAACTCGTATTCAGTCTATTATCCTTAACGGTGTAGAGATTTTTTCTGTTGTGAAAGCAAATGCATATGGTCATTGGGCAGTGGAGGTTGCAATGGTTTAAATGTATGTTTATAATACTTATATTTTTACTAGATGGTAATTTGAGAAACTCGCTTTAGAAGAATAACAAAGAAAAGTACAAGGAAATGAATGTTTTATTTCCAAGTTGGAAAACATAAAGCAAGACATTAGGAAGTCTTTGCAACAGGCCCTATACAATGGTATTATTACAATAGGTGTCGTATATGTGTGTGTGTAGTTGACGGTGGAGGTGTATTTTTGTGTCCGAATCAAGTGTAACTACTGAAATCGTTGTTCGGTTGCCGAAACAAGTGGTAACAGAATTAGACGGAATTGGAAAACAAGAGAATAAGAATCGCCATGAACTTATTTGCCAGGCAACACAATTGCTATTGCGCCAACATAAAACAAAGAAGCGCTACCAGCATGAATCAATGAGACGTGGGTACATTGAAATGGGAAAAATCAATCTTGGTATTGCATCTGAAGCTTTCTTGGCAGAGTATGAAGCAGCTCATACAGTAGAACGCTTAGTTAGCGGGGGGTAATCTTTTGATTGTAAAACGCGGCGACGTGTATTTTGCAGATCTTTCCCCAGTTGTTGGTTCTGAGCAAGGAGGCGTTCGTCCGGTTCTGGTCATTCAAAATGACATTGGGAATCGTTTTAGTCCTACTGTAATTGTGGCGGCCATTACTGCACAGATTCAGAAAGCAAAATTGCCCACCCATGTGGAAATTGATGCAAAAAAGTATGGATTTGAGAGAGATTCGGTTATCTTGCTCGAACAGATTCGAACAATCGATAAGCAGCGCTTAACGGACAAAATCACTCAGTTAGACGATCTGATGATGAATCGTGTAGATGAAGCTCTGCAAATTAGTTTAGGACTGATAGATTTTTAGTTCAACGTTGAAGTTGCTCTCTTGTAAGAGCAACTTTTTTTATTATTGAAGGAGGTTTTGTTGCAAATGGAAATGGTAGATAACCGCCAAGGGCTAATGAAAACGCTAGCGAAAGAATTGAATTTTTCAGAGAAGCAAGTTCGTCATGTTATTGAGTTAACAGAGGAAGGGAATACGGTCCCTTTTATTGCTCGTTACCGAAAAGAATGGACAAACTCATTAGACGAAGTGCAAATTCGTTCGATTTTAGAAAGGTGGCAATATATTACACAGCTTGAAAATCGTAAAGAAGAAGTGTTGCGTTTAATTCATGAAAAGGGAAAGCTTACAGAAGAACTGCGTCGTAATATTACCTCTGCAACAAAACTACAAGAGGTCGAGGATTTATATCGTCCATATAAAGAAAAACGAAGAACAAAAGCAACGATTGCGAAAGAGAAGGGATTAGAACCTTTGGCAGAGTGGTTATTAACGTTTGCGAAGGATGACGTGCTAGAAAAAGCAAAAGTGTTCGTAAATGAAGAAAAAGAGGTTCAGTCGCCAGAAGAAGCATTGCAGGGGGCAAAAGACATTATTGCAGAATATGTATCTGATGAAGCGTCTTATCGTAGTTGGATTCGCAATACTACCTTTAGAAAAGGAACAATTTCAGCAGCCGTAAAAGATGAAGAAAAAGACGAAAAGAATGTATACGAAATGTATTACAGCTATGAAGAACCAGTGCAAAAGGTTGTTCCTCACCGTGTATTGGCGATGAATCGTGGTGAAAAAGAAGAAATTTTAAAAGTAACAATTGTACCTCCGATTGAAGACGTTCTTCAATTTTTACATAAAAAAGTTATTCATAATTCATTCGTACCAAGTGCGAATTATGTACAAGAAGCAATTGAAGATGGTTATAAGCGTTTGATTCAACCGTCTATTGAAAGGGAAATTCGTAAAGAGCTAACGGAAGTAGCGGAAGAACAAGCAATTCATATTTTTTCAGAGAACTTACGGAATTTATTGTTACAACCGCCGATGAAGGGGAAAGTAGCGTTGGCTGTAGATCCTGCTTATCGTACGGGATGTAAACTAGCAGTTGTAGATGATACAGGGAAAGTGCTTCATATCGATGTCATCTATCCGCATCCGCCTGTCCGGAAGTATGAAGAAGCGAAAAAGAAATGTATTTCCATTTTAGAAAAGTATGAAGTAGAAGTAATTGCGATTGGAAATGGTACGGCTTCTCGTGAAACGGAAGAATTTATTGTAGATGTACTACAGACAGTTTCTCATGATGTGTTTTATATTATTGTCAATGAAGCGGGGGCAAGTGTATATTCCGCATCAGAATTAGCGAGAGAAGAGTTTCCGAATTTGCAAGTTGAAGAAAGAAGCGCGGTTTCTATAGGGAGACGTTTGCAAGATCCGCTTGCAGAATTAGTAAAGATTGATCCAAAGTCTGTTGGGGTAGGGCAATACCAACATGATGTATCGCAAAAACGGTTGAATGAATCATTAACATTTGTTGTTGAAACAGCTGTAAACCAAGTTGGGGTGAATGTAAATACTGCTTCTGTTTCCTTATTACAATATGTTTCTGGTTTATCAAAAACAGTTGCAAAAAATATTGTGAAAAAACGTGAAGAGAGCGGGAAGTTTACGAAACGTGCTGAACTGAAAGATATACCACGATTAGGTGCAAAGACATATGAACAATGCATCGGATTTTTACGGGTTTTAGAAGGTGAGAATCCACTTGATCGAACAAGCATTCATCCAGAGCAATATAAGAATGTGGAATTGTTAGTGAAAAGTTTAGGGTTATCTATTACAGATGTTGGACAGCCTCATTTGCAAAAACGCTTAGAGGAAGTGGAAGTTTCCTCGTTATCAGAGCAAACGGGCGTTGGTGAACCAACGCTGCGAGACATTATTGATGCCCTTATCCGTCCGGAGCGAGACTTACGTGATGAATTACCGAAGCCGCTTCTTAAAAAAGGTATCTTAAAACTAGAAGATTTAAAACGTGGTATGGAATTAGAAGGTACAGTTCGGAATGTTGTAGATTTCGGTGCTTTTGTTGACATCGGTGTAAAACAAGATGGACTAGTTCATATTTCGAAAATGAGTAAACAGTTTGTAAAACATCCATTAGATATTGTGTCTGTCGGACAAATTGTAAAAGTGTGGGTCGATGATGTTGATATGAAAAAAGGACGCGTCGCTTTATCTATGTTACCGTTAGAAGATTAAAAAGCCACGCCTATGGATGCGTTTATTGTTAGTTGAATGAAAAGGGAGTGGAATATGTTGATCCATTCCCTTTGTTTATTAGGGATGTTGCTTTTTTTTATAAAAAAACCAGCATTCGTTAAGTAATTTGATTTGATAGCGGTTTTTTTCATAATAAGCACGCCGCATTTGTTTGCGAAGCCATGCTGGCATATGAATCCCTCCTTTGATAAGAATGAGGATGGGTATATGTACTATTTAATGTATGCATGAGACCGACGAGACGTGTGGATTTATTTTAATGGGTAGGAGAGATGAGGATGTATGAAGTAGATATTCAGAGATTAGTGGAGGAAGTATCGATAAATTATTTTGCGAGCCCTTTTTTGCATAAGGCGGTGTTTAATAAACGGTTACGTACGACAGGTGGGCGGTATATATTAAGCACTCATAATATAGAACTAAATTATCATTATTATGTAAAGTATGGGGAAAAGGAATTGATTGAAGTAATTAAACATGAGTTATGTCATTATCATTTGCATATTATGGGGAAAGGGTACCAGCATAGAGATAAAGACTTTCGTGAATTATTAAAGCAGGTGAACGCACCGCGTTTTTGTAAAAGAATGTCCGGGAGACAAGTAGAGGTAAAACAATATGTGTATGAATGTATAACGTGTCATTTTCAATATGTAAGAAGACGCAGAGTAAATACAGTTCGTTATGTGTGCGGGAAGTGTAAAGGGAAATTAAAGCAGGTTTAAAAACTCCTTGACACTAAAAAAACAATCCAGTATATTATAAACATGTCACGTCACTACAGAATGTTGTAGGAAGCACTTGACTTAGAAAATGAATTTTTATAAGATATAAATTGTCTTAAATATTCCGCAGTAGCTCAGTGGTAGAGCTATCGGCTGTTAACCGATCGGTCGTAGGTTCGAGTCCTACCTGCGGAGCCATATAATATAGAGAAGTACCCAAGTGGCTCAAGGGGCTCCCCTGCTAAGGGAGTAGATCGCTAACGCGGTGCGAGGGTTCGAATCCCTTCTTCTCTGCCAGAAATTGGCCCGTTGGTCAAGTGGTTAAGACACCGCCCTTTCACGGCGGTAACACGGGTTCGAATCCCGTACGGGTCATACTTAAAGAGATAGCATAATCTGCTATCTCTTTTTTTATTTATCAATGATTTTGTTACGGTTCTGAAATACCATTAGCAACTAATAGTAAAAAAATAAAAATGGATAGTAGTATAAAAAATATGCCGTTAGATATAACACTGAAGATCATTATACTAGCGTTTTTTGTCTTAATTCCCAATATCAAAGCGACTATAAATCCAATGTCTATGATAGAGAATAAAACAATGCTAATCTGTAAATTGGTATTTGGATATAATCGTGTGATTACAAAAACTAATAGTGTAGCGACAAGTAAAGAAATAGTCCAAAGAATGGGCGTAGCTATTTTTCTGCTTTCCCGCATGTTATCCTCCATAATATCACCTCTTTCCACTTTCCTAAATTATATAATATTTCTGTTTCATTACACGCTGAATTAAGAAGAGCGAAGCAAGTGAATTTGTTTTGCCATAATGAATAAGACAAATATGAACGCTAAAAAACAAGTTGTAATGCTTTTTCACTTGTTTTTAAACAAAATAGCATTAAAAAAGAGAATGTTCGATCCTTCTGGAAATAGATGACCAGTAGTAGTGAAAGGTACTAAAATGATAAAATTACGGTAAAAGAAGTGAAAGATGCAAAAGATACGTCCGTTATTGATTTAAATCCTGAAAAGGGTAAGGGAAAAGATAAGAATCCGGTTATGTATATTGGGATTAACAAACTGCCATACAAGGTAAAGATTGTTGCTACAAGTGAAAATAACATATTTCATTCGGAACAAAATAACGGGAGTATCAAAAACTCGTAAAGAGAAAGCAAGCCTGCATGAAATTCAAATATTTTGTTTCATTCTTATTTAAGTGGATAGTTATTCAGGAAAAAAACAGACTTTGATACGTCTGTTTTTTAGTATACTTTTTTATGCTTTGAGCATCTGACTAATAGAAAGGAGAGAGCGATGGAATATGAAAAAATGGAAGAGATAATTATACAAGCCTTCCGTAGCAGAAAAATAATCTTTTCATTATAACAAATCATATATTTTTATATTGAGACACGCTATAGAATGGAGTGATAATATGGATTTTGAAACTTTGTATCGAACCTATCAACCTTTAGTATACTCTGTCGCATATCGAATGCTTGGCTCTGTTAGTGATGCGGAGGATGTTGCACAGGATATACTTATGAAAAGTCAACATGTGAACCAAGAGCCAGTTAGAAATATGAAAGCGTATTTAATTAAGATGACGACGAACCATTGTTTGAATATACTACAATCAGCACGGAAAAAAAGAGAAATATATACAGGAGAATGGCTTCCTGAGCCGGAAATAGATACAGTGAAATTAAATCCTATGGAAACTATAATTCAAAGCGAAAGAGTATCCTATGCATTCCTTGTATTGTTAGAGAATTTAACTCCTGTTGAAAGAGCCATATTCGTTTTAAGGAAAGCACTTGGTTACGATTATCGTGAAATAGCTGAGCTTTTAAATAAATCAGAAGTAAATTGCCGAAAGATTTACAGCCGTTGCAAAGAGAAGATACAGTATGAAGTGTCAGTACATCCGCAGCAATCGATTCATACAGAAAAAATGGTACATACCTTTATCCAAGGTTCAGAAACAGGGAATTTTGAGGCGTTTATTAATCTGTTGAGAGAGGACGTAGCTCTTGTCACTGATGGAGGAGGTAAAGTGCGTGCAGCCATATTTCCGATTTTGGGCAAACAGCGTATCCAGACATTTTTGGAGGCAATTGTTTCAAAGGGATTCTTTCAAGTCGAACTTCTTCCAACTATCATAAATGGTCAAATTGGTATCTTAGCAAGGAATAAGGGATGTGCGGAGAAAGCTATATGTTTTGAGTGGGATGAAAGCCGAGAATTAATTAGAAGAATCTACATTGTGGTCAATCCCGATAAATTAAAGCATATTTCAGTTCTATAGTATAAAAATGAAAAGAAATCTTTATTTTTTTAAGATTTCTTTTTATTTTGTCACAAATTGAAAAGCTAATTTGTCTTATAAGTGACAGGGTATGAAAGGGATGCTATATATGTTTTCTTTTAGAAGGTCTGTCATGAACTACAATCATGATATGAAAAGATTTATGAAAGACATTATTCAATATCCTGACGCCAAAGTATAAATTAATTTTATTTTATGGAGGGACTATACAATGGAAACAAGGTTTTTAATGGGAAAGGTAAATCCTGAAGGTTATAAGGCAATGGCGGGATTAGAAAAATATTTGATGACTACAAGCATTGATGAGACATTGAAAGAGCTAATTAAAATCCGGGCTTCTCAAATCAATGGATGTGCGTATTGCATTGATCTCCATACGAAAGATGCACGAAAACTAGGGGAAACAGAGCAGCGTATTTATGCTCTTAATGCTTGGCGTGAGACACCGTTCTTTACAGAGGCAGAACGTGCTGTGCTTGCTTTGACAGAGGCGATTACACTAGTAGCGGAAACGCATGTTCCTGATGAGGTATATGAAGAAGTAAGGAAATTCTTTGAAGAAGAACAAATTGCTGAAATTATTATGCAGATTGTTGCTATTAATGCATGGAACAGGATTGGAGTTGCCACTCGCTTAATGCCAGAGAAAAGTTAAAACTTTGATCCAAGAGAAAGCTATTCTTTCTGGAAATGTTGTTGAAAGGATAGCTTTTTTATTAGGTGTTATTTTAGTTTTTAATAGACAAAACGATAGCAACACAGTAAAGCAGCCTTTTCACAATCTAAAGAAAAGGCTTTCATTTTGATGGATTCCAAGCCTGATATAATAACTTTCTACTGTGTGTGAAAAAGTTCACAAATAGGTCATAATTTGTGAATGAATTCACAATAACTTATGCTACAATATGAATGTAAGGAAGTTAAACAACATTAAATTAGTATTTTAATTAATTACTTAAACAATCATGATAAATGTGAACAATAGAGAGGGGAAATTACCATGAAAAAAGGTATCAATCGCGTAGTATTAGTAGGAACAGGTGCTGTAGGTTGTAGTTATGCTTACTCAATGATTAACCAAGGTGTAGCTGAAGAATTCGTACTTGTTGACGTAAATGAAGCGAAAGCAGAAGGAGAAGCAATGGACTTAAGCCATGCAGTACCATTCTCTCCATCACCAACAAAGGTTTGGAGCGGTAGTTATGCAGATTGTAAAGATGCAGATTTAGTTGTTATCACTGCTGGATTACCACAAAAGCCAGGTGAAACTCGCCTAGACTTAGTTGAGAAAAATACAAAAATCTTTAAGCAAATCGTTCGCGGTATTATGGATACTGGATTTGATGGTATTTTCTTAATCGCAACTAACCCAGTTGACATCTTAACTTATGTAACTTGGAAAGAATCTGGATTACCAAAAGAACGCATAATCGGTTCTGGTACAACTCTTGACTCTGCTCGTTTCCGTTATATGCTAGGTGATTACTTAGATGTAGATCCACGCAACGTTCATGCATACATCATTGGTGAACACGGTGATACTGAACTTCCAGTATGGAGTCATGCAACTATAGGTGTACAAAAATTAGAAACAATCTTAGCGAACAACGAACAGTATAACCAAGATGATTTAGATAAAATCTTTGTAAATGTACGTGATGCTGCTTACCACATTATCGAACGTAAAGGTGCAACTTACTACGGAATCGGTATGTCACTACTTCGTGTAACAAAGGCAATCTTAAACAACGAGAACAGTGTACTAACTGTATCTGCATACCTTGAAGGTCAATATGGTGAGAAAGACGCTTATGTAGGTGTTCCAGCTGTTATTAACCGAGAAGGTGTACGTGAAATCGTTGAACTTGAGTTAAATGAAGAAGAAAAAGCGAAGTTCGCTCACTCAGTAAAAGTATTAAAAGAAACAATGGCACCAGTACTTTAAGATAATTGATAAATGATTTAGAAGCGGGAAACTGCTTCCTGCTTCTGAATTTTATATATAACCTCATACAAATTCCTTTTCCAGTTCCCTTGTATATCCCAAAAGTATACCTCCTTTACTGGATAAGGGGCGTTTATAACAAAAAGCATTCTATTGCCCATAGAGTGCTTTTTGTTATTTTTTTAAAATAAACCGCTTTCAATGAATATTCGTCAAAATTCGATATATTTAACGGAAAATTAAAATGTTCCCTTTAATTTCCGCGAAAAAACGTATATTTATTTAAAAATGCACAAGGATATTTCAGTATTTTAACGAATGTTTACAAAGTAATAAAAATTCTGTCATCTTAGTGAGGTGAACATATTGAGTGTAACAAATTGTATGGAAGAAAGTGTGTATGAATTTCACACAAAACAGTGTTATGAGAGCTATAACATATTTGGCGCGCATCCTGTAGTAGAGGATGAAATACAAGGCGTACGATTTACAGTATGGGCTCCTCATGCGAAAGCTTTGAGTGTAGTTGGCGATTTTAATGATTGGAATATTGACGAGCATAAGATGCGAAAAATGACAGAAGAGGGTATTTGGTCATTGTTTATACCACATTTGGAGGAAAAAGAGATATACAAGTATGCGATTGAAACCAAAGGTGGCGAAACAATTTTAAAAGCAGATCCTTATGCAACATATGCAGAAGTAAGACCAAACACGGCATCTGTTATTTTTGATATAAGGGGATATAAATGGAATGATAGAAATTGGTTCCGAAAGAAGAAACGAAAAGTAAGTTATAAGGAAGCAATGGCAATTTATGAGTTGCATTTTGGTTCATGGAAAAAGAAAGAAGATGGCTCTTTGTATTCATATAGAGAAATGGCAGATGAGCTCATTCCTTATGTAGCAGAACATCAATTTACACACATTGAAATTATGCCGCTTGTCGAACATCCATATGACCGTTCATGGGGATATCAGGGAACCGGATATTATGCAGTGACAAGTCGATTTGGTACGCCTCATGATTTCATGTATTTTGTCGATGAATGTCATAAATATGGAATCGGTGTCATTTTAGATTGGGTACCAGGTCATTTTTGTAAGGATGCTCACGGTTTGTATTTATTTGATGGGGCACCAACTTATGAATATAAAGATTTGGATGTAAGGGAAAATCGTATTTGGGGAACAGTGAATTTTGATTTAGGAAAACAGGAAGTGCGAAATTTTTTAATTTCAAATGCATTGTTTTGGATGAAATATTACCATATTGACGGCTTTCGCGTCGATGCAGTTGCAAATATGCTGTATTGGGAAAAAGAAGGAAGGCAGCAAAGTAATGAGTATGCGGTTTCCTTTTTACGAGAGTTAAACGAGGCAGTATTTGCAGAGGACGAAGAATTTCTGATGACTGCAGAAGATTCGACAGCTTGGCCACTTGTGACCGCTCCAACTTATGAAGGGGGATTAGGATTTAATTATAAGTGGAATATGGGCTGGATGAATGATGTGTTGAAATATATGGAGTGTGCACCGGAATATCGGAAATATATTCATGAGAAAATGACATTTTCTTTGCTCTATGCTTACTCCGAAAACTTTATATTACCGCTTTCTCATGATGAAGTCGTTCACGGGAAAAAATCATTGTTAAATAAAATGCCGGGAGACTACTGGGAAAAGTTTGCGCAGCTTCGCTTATTATACGGGTATTTCTTTGCACATCCAGGGAAGAAATTGCTCTTTATGGGCGGAGAATTTGGTCAATTTGATGAATGGAAAGATCTCGAGGATCTAGATTGGAATTTACATGATTTTGAAATGCATTGTTATATGCATGATTACTTTAAAGAGCTCATAGCATTGTATAAGCGATCAAAACCACTTTGGCAGCTTGATCACTCACAGGAAGGCTTTCAATGGATCGATGCTGACAATAATGAGCAAAGTATATTTTCGTTTATTCGTAAAGGAGATAAAGAGGAAGACGTTCTTGTTGTTGTATGCAATTTTACAAACATTGTGTACGAAAATTATAAAGTGGGCGTACCAGAATTCCAATATTATAACGAAATTTTAAATAGTGATGATGAAATATACGGCGGCTCAGGGCAGGTGAATAAAAAACGGCTGAAGGCAATAGGCGAGCCGTATCATAACCAGTCTGTTCATGTAGAAATAACAATTCCACCATTTGGTGTATCTATTTTAAGACCGGTGAAAACGAGAAAGGGGAGCAAAAAACAAAATGGTACAAAAGCAGACGTGCGTAGCAATGTTACTAGCAGGAGGAAAGGGTAGTCGTTTAAGTGCTTTAACAAAGAATTTAGCTAAGCCAGCTGTTCCGTTTGGTGGTAAGTACCGAATTATCGATTTCACATTAAGTAATTGTGCAAATTCTGGTATTGAAACCGTTGGGATTTTAACCCAATATCAGCCACTTGAGCTTCATAGCTATATTGGAATCGGTAATGCTTGGGATTTAGATCGTGTGAATGGCGGCGTGACTGTATTGCCCCCGTACTCGGAATCTTCAGGCGTGAAATGGTATACAGGAACAGCAAGTGCAATTTATCAAAATTTAAATTACTTACATCAGTATGATCCAGAATATGTTCTGATTTTATCAGGGGATCATATTTATAAAATGGATTACAGTAAAATGCTAGATTACCACATTGAAAAAGAAGCAGACGTTTCGATTTCTGTTATTGAAGTACCTTGGGATGAAGCAAGTCGATTTGGAATTATGAATACGAACGAAGACATGGAAATTGTTGAGTTTGAGGAAAAACCACAGTTTCCAAAAAGTAATCTTGCCTCGATGGGTATTTATATTTTTAATTGGGCCGTGTTAAAAGAATATTTAGAGATGGATGCAAGAAATCCAGAATCTAGTAATGATTTTGGAAAAGATGTCATCCCGCTTTTATTAGATGAAGAGAAAAAGCTCGTGGCTTACCCATTTGAAGGGTATTGGAAAGATGTTGGAACTGTAAAAAGCTTGTGGGAAGCAAATATGGACTTGCTTCGTGAAGAATCGTCTTTACATTTAAATGATCATAGTTGGCGTATTTATTCAGTTAATCCGAATGAACCACCACAGTATATTGCTGAAGGGGCGAAGGTGGAAGAATCATTAATTAATGAAGGATGCGTTATTGAAGGGGATGTAAAACACTCAGTTTTATTCCAAGGCGTGACGGTTGGAGAGGGAAGTATGGTGATCGATTCGGTCATTATGCCGGATGCATGCATTGGTAAAAATGTTATCGTCGAAAGAGCAATTGTTGGATCAGGTATGGTCATTGAAGATGGGACAATTATTCGTCCAGAAAAAAATATCGATGATGTCGTACTAATAGCTGAGGGGAAATAGAAAAGGGGGATGAGATGAATGGGAGAATCAATGTTAGGAATTATTAATGCAACAGGGAGTTTTCCTTCCTTAAAGAAAGTAACAGGGCATCGTTCACTGGCAGCACTACCATTTGGAGGACGTTATCGTCTCATTGATTTTATGCTTTCGAATATGGTTAATTCTCATATTCATAGTGTAGCGATTTTTACAAGTCATAAAAATCGTTCCTTGATGGATCACCTCGGATCAGGAAAGCAATGGGATTTAGATAGAAAACGCGATGGCTTATTTTTATTTCCTCCGAATTGCCAATGTGATCAAGATGAGTTTGGTTCTTTTGCTCATTTTAGAAGACATATTGACTATTTTCTGCGCAGCAAACAAGAGTATGTTGTCATTACAAATAGTCATCTTGTTACAGCGATAAATTTTCAAGGAGTACTAGAGAGACATATACATACGGAAGCAGATGTTACGGAAGTGTGCCATGAAGGAGTTCCCCTGCAAACCTATGTGCTTAAGAAACAGCTATTATTAGATTTATTTGAAACATATAAAGATATGGAGCATTATAGTTTATTTGATGTTGTTAGAGAAAAACAGGGGAAATCATTGTACATTGGAACATATGAACATACAGGATACGTAGCTGTCATTGATTCGATTGAAAGCTATTATAAGCATAGTTTAGAAATTTTGCAGCCTTCTATTTGGAAGCAGTTATTTACGAAAGAAGCACCAATTTTTACAAAAGTAAAAGATGAGCCACCAACGCGTTATATAAAGGGAGCAAATGTACAAAATACAATGATCGCAAATGGCAGCGTCATTGCAGGGAAGGTTGAGAATAGCGTTGTCTTCCGTTCTGTAAAGGTTGGAGAAGGTTCAGTGATTCGCAATAGCATTATTATGCAAAAGAGCCAAATTGGAGATAATTGTATATTAGATGGTGTTATTATTGATAAAGATGTTAAGATTGAGGATGGTGTAGTTTTAACAGGAACGCCTGAACAACCACATGTTTTGGAAAAAGGTAGTGTCCGAAGTCAAAATATTACGAGTTATTCTTGAAATCTCAATATAAATGAAAACATTCTTTTTTTAGGTGAAGAGAGTGTCCTGCCTTGCATAGAAGTGGGCAGTACCTTTTTTGGCCCCATGCTAAGTTAAAACGAAAGAAGCAAGCAAATAGAGGGTATCTTTTGGTTTTTTATGGGATGGATTATATGTTGAAAAATGAAAATGAATTTATATAGCCGGTGAAATCCTATCTAATAGGGATTTACTGGCTCATCATGATATGAATTTAAAATTCGAAGGGAGGAAGCTGTAAGAAGGGCGGCACAGGGTGTACACGCTTTTCAGGCAGTGGAACAACACGTGAATATTTTATTTGCAGTATCAGAATGCGTACCGTTTATTAAATCAGGAGGCCTAGCAGATGTAGCGGGTGCACTTCCAAAGGAACTCAAAAAATTAGGAGTGAACGTTCGCATTATACTTCCGAACTATAGTCTTATTCCTGCGCACTTGCGAGAAGCATGTACGCTTCACAAAGTAATCCATGTTCAGCTCGGTTGGCGAAATCAATATTGCGGGATTTTAAAAGGAGAGCAAGACGGGATTACGTATTATTTAATCGACAATGAATATTATTTTAAAAGGGATTCTCTTTATGGTCATTATGATGATGGAGAACGTTTTTCGTTCTTTTCTAAAGCAGTATTAGAGTGTATGCCGCACCTGGATTTTGAAGTGGATATCCTTCATAGTCATGATTGGCATACCGCGATGGCGAATTTTTTACTGCGTGAAAAGTATGGGGACAACCCGTTATATCAACATATTAAAACCGTTTATACGATTCATAATTTGCAGTTTCAAGGTGTATTTTCTCGTGAGGTTATGCATGATTTACTGGAGCTTGGTGACGAATATTTTCATAGTGAACAGCTTGAATTTTATGGGAACGTTAACTTTATGAAAGGGGGCATCATCGCTTCCGATCGTATTACAGCGGTTAGCCCTACGTATAAAGAAGAGATTCAATATGAATTTTTTGGCGAAAAGCTAGATGGTTTACTGCGTAAATATAATGATAAGCTGAGTGGGATTGTAAATGGTATTGATACGAGCGTATATAATCCGAAAACAGATGCATTTATAACTGCGCAGTATGATGCAGAGTCGCTATGTGATAAGCAAGAAAATAAACGTGCACTGCAGCGCTACTTTGGTTTGCCAGAAAAAGAAGATACGCCAATTATTTCGATGGTAACAAGGTTAACAAAGCAAAAAGGCCTTGACTTAGTACGTACGGTATTTCATGAAATGATGGAAGATGATGTACAATGCATCATTTTAGGATCAGGAGATTCTGAATATGAGCAGTTTTTCGAATGGATGGCATATGAGTATCCAGAAAAAGTGAAAGTGTATATCGGATTTAATGAGGAGTTAGCACATCAAGTATATGCAGGCAGCGATTTATTTTTAATGCCGTCATTATTTGAACCGTGTGGTCTTGGGCAGCTTATTGCACTGGCATACGGTGTAATCCCAATTGTAAGGGAAACAGGGGGATTGAATGATACAGTTCAGTCTTATAATGAGAAAACGGAGACCGGAAATGGTTTCAGCTTTAGAAATTTTAATGCTCATGACATGTTATATACGGTTCGTTGTGCGCTTACGTACTATCATAATAAACCGGTATGGGATCAGCTTGTCAAACAGGCGATGACAGAAGATTATAGCTGGAAAAATTCGGCTCTCGCATACAAGGAACTATATAAAAGTTTGCTGAAACACTCTTAGGTGGTGAAAAGATGTTTACTCATGTTGAAAGCTTTAAAGCAGCTTTTTTAGAAAAACTAGAAACGATGTATGGAAAAAGTTTCAAAGATTCTACAAGTCGTGATCAGTATAATACGCTTGGTCATATGGTACGTGAGTATATGAATCAGCACTGGATTGCAACAAATGAAAGGTACCGGACCGGGAATCAAAAGCAAATGTATTACTTATCTATTGAATTCTTACTCGGTCGTTTGCTTGGTAGTAACTTGCTGAATCTAGGAATACGTGATGTATGTGAAAAAGGTATTTCAGAACTTGGGGTTTCATTGAAGGAATTGGAGGAAAGCGAAGCGGACGCAGGGCTTGGAAACGGAGGACTAGGCCGCTTAGCAGCCTGTTTTCTTGATTCACTTGCATCGTTAAATCTTCCAGGACACGGATGTGGTATTAGATATAAGCATGGCTTGTTTGATCAAAAAATTGTCGATGGATATCAAGTAGAATTGCCTGAACAGTGGCTTCTTCATGAAAATGTTTGGGAAGTAAGAAGGCATGATCAAGCAGTGGAAGTGAGTTATTTTGGACAAGTGGAAGCCGTACAAATTAATGGGCGCTTAGAGTTTCGACATACTGACGCAGAAGTTATTATGGCTGTTCCTTATGATGTTCCGGTTGTTGGATATGAAACAGATACTGTGAATACACTTCGGCTTTGGAACGCAGAGCCAGTTTCCTTCCCGCAAAACTGCAAGGATATTTTGAAATATAAACGTGAAACAGAAGTGGTATCAGAACTTTTATATCCTGATGATACGCATGATGAAGGGAAAATACTTCGGTTAAAACAACAATATTTTCTCGTATCAGCGAGCTTGCAAAATATCGTTCGTTTGCATCGTGAACGCAACGGAACGCTTCGCAATTTACATGAGAAAATTGCGATTCATATCAATGATACACATCCAGTTCTTGCGATTCCTGAACTGATGCGCATTTTATTAGATGAAGAAAAGCTTGCTTGGGAAGAGGCTTGGTATATTACAACTCATACGATTTCTTATACGAATCATACGACTTTATCAGAAGCGCTTGAGAAGTGGCCGATTCATATTTTTAAACCGTTATTACCACGGATTTATATGATTATTGAAGAGATTAATGAACGCTTTTGTCATGAATTGTGGGAGCGTTATCCGTATGATTGGAAGCGGATTGAAGATATGGCGATTATCGCGCATAATCTTGTCAAAATGGCACATTTAGCAATTGTCGGAAGCTATAGTGTAAATGGTGTTGCAAAAATTCATACGGAAATCCTAAAACAACGTGAAATGCGGTTGTTTTACGAGTTTTTCCCAGACAAATTTAATAATAAAACAAATGGAATTGCTCATAGACGATGGCTCATGAAAGCAAACCCACAGCTTACGAATCTCATTTCAGAAGCGATTGGAACGGAGTGGAAGAAGCAACCTGAAAAGTTACAATTGTTGCAAGATTATCGGTATGATACTGTTTTTCAAGACAAGTTACACTCTGTAAAGCAGCACCGTAAAAGTATTTTGGCTGAGAGAATTGCAAATAAGATGGGAATTGTTGTGGATCCAAATTCTATTTTTGATGTACAGGTAAAACGATTGCACGCTTATAAAAGACAATTATTAAACGTATTACATATTTTATATTTGTACAATCGTTTAAAAGACGACACAAGCTTTTCATTTTATCCGCGCACATTTATTTTCGGCGCGAAAGCATCACCAGGCTATTATTATGCGAAAAAAATTATTAAATTAATAAATGAACTTGCCAGAAAAGTAAATGAAGATCCGTATGTGAGTCAATATATGAAAGTTATCTTTCTAGAAAACTATCGTGTTTCACTTGCGGAAGATATATTCCCAGCAGCAGATGTAAGTGAGCAAATCTCAACAGCAAGTAAAGAAGCATCAGGAACAGGAAATATGAAGTTTATGATGAACGGTGCCATTACAATCGGAACGCTGGATGGTGCTAATATTGAAATAAGAGAAAGAGTTGGGGACGAAGCCTGTTTTATCTTCGGATTAACGGCGGAAGAAGTACTGCATTATTATCAAAATGGTGGATATCGTGCGAACGACTACTATCATCACAATATGCATATTAAAAAAGTAGTTGACCAATTAACAAATGGTTTCTTCACAAATGCTGGCGCTGAATTTGAAGCAATTTATGATTCTCTTGTCATCCAAAATGATGAGTATTTTGTTCTTCGTGATTTTAGTCCATATGCAGAGCGCCAAGAAGATGTAGGGAGAGCATACGAAAACAGAAGAAAGTGGTTAGAGATGTCGATCATCAATATTGCACAATCTGGGCACTTTGCGAGTGACCGTACGATTTTACAATATAGTAATGAGATTTGGGGTATTGGTGATATGGTTAAGCTTTCGTGAACTGAATATAGAAATAAGAGAATGAGTTGAATTCATAAAGTAAAGGTAGGTAAATCAAAAACGGCTTGGAAACTTCCAAGCCGTTTTTGATTATTTCACTATAGAGATATAAGGTGTCACCGAGTATAACATACCAGTCCCACCATATTCGTCTGTAGCAAAGTATGAGAATGTAAAGAAACCTGTAACTGCAAACAATAATACTAGAAAAAGTGCAAAGAAATATTTTAGCATGTTTGGTCCCCTCATCCAGAAGTAGTTACATAGATTATTATAGTATACCGGTATGTTGTTTCCAAATGTTTCCGTATCAAAAATGAGAAGTCAGACATGTTTTGTATGTTGTCATGGCGTGATTGTTGGCGATAGATTTTGTATTTTTTGTAAATGTCATGTTGTGATGAACATGTGTATACTCCCAGTCACGGTCATTAAAATGCACTTTGCGCGGGGGAAGAAGCGGGACGACATCGAATAAATTAACGAAGCGAAAGCTGCTTGCGACTTGCATGTTGTAATAGTTTCGAAAAGTAATATCACCGACTTTTGGAGAAGCGAAGGTATAGAGACCGTATTGTGCAAACGCAGTGTTCACTCGCGCGTCTAATATGTGTAGTGTGGCAAGTGCTCCGCCGAGACTATGTCCTGTGGCAAGCAGTTTTTTATGTGATGGTAAGGAGACAAGCATATCCATAATTGGATCACGGCAAGATTCATAAATAGAGAGAAATCCGTTATGAACATTTCCGCTATTTAAGGCGTATGGATAAGGTTTTTGGTTCACAAGTGAATCAATAATCCACTCTAAATCAGTTTGTGTTCCCCGAAAGGCAACGACGATGGTATCCTCAGATTCTAATATGAAGCCAAACCATTCTGTTGTTTGAATGACCTTTGCTTGAAAGCCTTGTACATATTGAAATCCATCCGGTATTTGAAAAACGCCATTTTGTTTATATTGATCATATGTTAATTCACAGCATGAAGCTAATAATATGGCAGTATCTTTATCAAAAGATAAAGGAGCACGCATCAAGGAAGCCCCTCCTTAAGAAATAGTAATAGTTCAATATATGAGTGAAAGGGAATAATCATTCTTTGAGGAAATTTGAAGCAATTTAATACTTGAACCTACAGTTACGTGAGGTAGTATGATTTGAGTAACCATATCGGTAAAACAATGTAGGGGGGAATAACGGATGAGTAACAATGAAAATTATTCAATTGGAGAGTTTTCTAAAAGAACAGGCACATCAATACGAACGCTACATTATTACGATGACATCGGATTACTTAAACCGGAAAAACATCCTAGGTCTGGGCATCGAATATATGTAAATAAAGATATCTTAACGTTGCAAAAGATAGTGAGTCTTAAATTTTTAGGATATAGTCTAGATGAAATATGTGTAATGATCAATATGTCTAGCTTTAATGAAAGCTTAAAAGAAACATTACAACGCCAAAAAACAGCCTTTGAAGAAAAAAAGGAACATATTGAAACTTCTTTGAAAGCCATTAATCGGACAATTACTTTATTAGAAGATGAAGGGCAAGTAGATAGTAATATTTTAATGAGTTTAATTCGTAATATACAAAAAGAAAGTGAACAACGCCTATGGCTTGAGGAATACATGGATAAGAAAGCCGTTGATCGATTATACGATAAATCTGAAGAAGAGATGGTCGCATTGGATAAAGAATTTATTCAGTTGTCGAAAGAAGTGAAAAGATTATTTGGGAAGCCAGTCCATAATCCAGAGGTGCAAAAGCTTGTTAATGAACATATGAAGGCAACGCTTCAATATGTAGGGAAGGATGCTTTACACACTTTGGGTAACTTAGAAAATATAGAAGATCAGTATGAGGATATGATTCCGTCCCCGTATACAAAGGAAGAAGAGGCGTGGTTAAATGAAGCGATGGAGTATTATATGATTCAAAATGGGATGTACAGTCCCGCAAGAGAAGAAGATAAGTGAAAAAACAATCGCTACGCCTTATGACGTAGCGATTTGTTTTTTATTCTTTCCCATCCAGAAGTCGACCAAGTCCACCTAAAACGCTACCTTCCCCGCTGCTTTGAGCTGCAGGATTTGTAAGACGCGCTGCTAAACGGCTAAGTGTTAAGGATTGAAGCCAAACTGTTCCTGGTCCTTCTAACGTTGCGAAGAATAACCCTTCTCCGCCAAATAGAGCAGTTTTTACATTGCCTACAAATTGAATATCATAGTCAACATCTCTTGTCATTGCAACAAGACAACCTGTATCGATGCGCAGTTTTTCGCCAGGCTTTAGTTCACGTTTGTACACAGTGCCACCTGCATGCATGAAAGCGAGTCCATCACCTTCAAGTTTCTGCATGATGAAGCCTTCTCCGCCGAAGAAGCCGCTACCAATTTTTTTCGTGAATTCAATTCCGATAGAAACACCTTTTGCAGCGCAAAGGAATGCATCTTTTTGGCAAACTACTTTGCCTTGATACTCTCTTAAATCAACTGGAACGATTTTCCCAGGATACGGTGCAGCAAATGATACATGACGTTTGCCATGACCTGTATTTGTAAATACAGTCATAAACATACTTTCACCCGTAACAAGACGTTTTCCAGCTCCCATTAGTTTACCGAATAGGCCACTAGACTTTCCGCCACCGTCGCCGAAGATGGTTTCCATTTCAATATAGTCTTCCATCATCATCATTGCGCCAGCTTCTGCAATTACGCTTTCTTCTGGATCTAATTCAATTTCAACGAACTGCATATCATCGCCGTATAATTTATACTCAATTTCATGTGCTTTCATTATTTTCACCTCATATGTAGTGGATACTCATATTGTACAGAATTTAAAGAGATTAGAAAACAATCATTTTGCTAATTTGTAACAAAAAGTCATTTTAATTTTTCGACATGTAAGTTGCTGCTACGAAGAACAAAAGGTGACATTTACTTGTATTCTCCTTTTGTTTTTTACAGGGCAGGGGCTAAAAAGAGTCTGAACGTTTCTATGCAAGGCTGGATGCTCTCTCCCGCCTCAAAAAAGGTTTTCTACTAGTTTATATAGTTTACATATTTTGTGAAGTTTTAAAAAAATACTGAAATGAAAGTGTTCTCATTTGACGTTTTTGATAGAGCGTGATATAGTGAAATCACTATTGAGCTACATAATGTGGTACGGAAATAAAGCGTGTTTAATTCAAGGCGTTAGGTCTGAGATACATTCATGTCCTTTATATCCACCTTTTCATGTGGATTCATAGTTTCATTTTTATTTAGGAGGTACATGACATGCAAACAGGTAAAGTTAAATGGTTTAACAGCGAAAAAGGTTTCGGTTTCATCGAAGTTGAAGGTGGAGACGATGTATTCGTACATTTCTCAGCTATCCAAGGCGACGGCTTCAAAACTTTAGAAGAAGGTCAAGAAGTTTCTTTCGAAATCGTTGAAGGTAACCGTGGACCACAAGCTGCTAACGTTACAAAAAACTAATTAGCTAGCGAGAAAAAAGCATTCCGAATTTCGGAATGCTTTTTTATTCTTTTGAACTAGACTCATTCGGAGATAACTCACCTTTATAAGTTCGTTCTTCAAAATCATCCAGCATCTGTTCATATTCTTCATGCTCTTCTGTTGCATACACCTGTGGATTCTTTCCATACATATCTGTTCCGATGAAGTTTTCAAAGTCTTCTACGTAACCGCGTGGTTCTTCAGCATCTACATACATCTCATCAAAGTTTTTCGAGTCGCGGCGTTCTAAATCAGATGGTGTTTCTGATGTTCCGTATAAAGCAACATCTTGCCAAGCATCCTCTGCATCGTATCCTACGGCACTGTCCATATCGTATTTGCCAAACGGTGGCTCTACTAATTCTTCTTCAACGGGACGTGCGCTTAAGTTTAATTTATTCGTTGTATGTTCTATACAGGTCGTAGCAGTTGGCATCGCTTCTAATCTTTCTAGTGGAATTTCTTCACCAGAAACTTCGCAAACCCCATATGTGCCAGCTTCGATTTTTTGTAAGGCATGCTTTGTATCTTGCAGTTGCTTATGCCAAAATTCAATAAGCCCGAAGTCTTTTTCGCGTTCATATAATTCGGTAGCCATATCGCCGGGATGATTGTCATAAGCGGATAATTCTCCAACAGATTCCCGTTCAGAGGCGCGGTCTTCGCCTTCATGACTTTGCAGCGTTTGTTCAATTTCGTGCAGTTGCTTTTCTAAAATGGATTTAAAATGATTGATTTGTTGTGGAGTTAACATAGTATCCACCTTCCTACAATTCGGTTTCTTTATGTAGTATGAGCTTGATTGCGGGAAATATCCCGGTATTTGAGTGAGTCGATCGTGTTGTAAAATGTCGAGCGATCGATATGTTGTGTCGAAGTGCCGATATATGAGGAGAAACGGTCGATATATTTAAAAAATCGCCGATATATTTTGAAAATGGAAAAAGGAGCTGCTCTAGCAGCTCCTCTTTTATAGGAAATAACCAAGTAATAGTCCGATTCCCATTAAGAAACCAAAGATTGTATTTGTTTTTGCCGTCGCGATCATCGCAGGTGCCATTTCCATTGGAATACTTTTGCCGATAAATCCTTTTGTCGCTTTAAATGCTTTCGGGGCACTTAGGAAAACAATCAGCATCCATGGGGACACGATTCCGACAATGATTAGGGCAATTGTCCAAATGTAGGAAACAATAAACATGGAAGCAAGAACACCAATTGCGTTCTCACGTCCAACAATAATCGCTAATGTATTACGGCCATTTTCTTTATCTCCATCTAAATCACGAATGTTGTTGGAAAGTAAAATCGCTCCAATTAAAATCGCATTTGGAATAGATACTAAAATAATTTCTGATGTTACAGTTCCTGTCTGAATGAAAAATGAAATACCAATAATAATAACACCCATAAATAATCCTGCTGTTAATTCTCCAAAAGGCGTATAGGCAATCGGAAGTGGGCCGCCTGTATAAAGGTAAGCAACAGCCATACAAACAAGACCGATTGCAGCAAGCCACCAGCTAGAGTTCATACAAATATAAACGCCTAAAAGCATTGCGATACCGAAAAATCCAAATGCTAAATTAAGGACTGTTTTTGGTTGAATTCCGTCACGGACAATGGCACCACCGATACCAACTGAACCTTCGTGATCTAATCCTCTTTTATAATCAAAGTATTCATTAAACATGTTTGTTGCTGCTTGAATGAGAAGACAAGCAAGAAGCATGATAAAGAAAAGAGGGAGATGTATTTGATTGATACCCCCTACTTGCATTGCATAAGCTGTTCCAATAAAAACAGGAACAAAAGCTGCTGTTAATGTATGAGGACGTAATAAACTCCACCAAATGCGCCAGCCTGTTTGTTTACTTGGCTTTGGCGACATAGGAGAGGAATTCGTTTCGACTTTCATTTCCATGTTGAATCCTCCTTGTCACATAATATACACAATTAAGTGTAGGAAAAGCATCATTTAGTGTCAACGTTTATTTTCTAGGAAGAGAAGGGGAATTTCTCAGAAATGCTAAACGTTGACAGGGCTTTCGTTTGAGGTGTATCTTAAAATCAAGCGTATTTATGACTATTTTTCGCCCATAGGGGGGAGATTCTGTGATTCAGACGAAACAAAAAGATTTACAAGAAGTACTAATTACAGCTATTACACGTGCGACGAATGAAAAAACATTGGTCAGTTTTGTAAAGCAAATAGATTGGATGGATCCACTTCTTTTTTATGCAGCAGGAAAAAGGATTGCATCCGAAAATAGATGTTATTTTGCAGATCCGGCTCAGCATGTGATATTTGCTGGAATTGGCTCTGTTTTCACTATAGCAAATTCTTCTGACAAACGCTTTCAAGATGCTCGCGAAGAGTGGAGTAAAGTGCAGAAGAATGCAATTGTTCAAAGAGAAGAGTATGAATTTGGGACAGGACCACTTTTATTTGGTGGCTTTTCATTTGATCCAGAAAAAGAACAAACGGATCTTTGGAAAGAATTTAAAGATACAACATTGTCGTTACCAGCTTTTCTTTTAACAGTCAAAAATGAAAAAGCATGGTTAACGATAAATACATTTATTTCAGCTGAAGATTCGGCACAGATAATTTATGAAGAAATTGTTTCTTTGGAAGAAAGAATTTTACAAGAATGCAAAGGCCAGCTTACAGAGGAGAAGTTAACAGTAACTTCTAAAGTAGAAGTTGACCCAAAGGGCTGGATGAATGCAATTGTAAAAGTACAGGATGAAATGAAAAAAGGAAGCGTACAAAAGGTTGTATTAGCACGGGAATTAAAACTAACGATGAACCAAAATATTGATTCTGCTCGTGTTTTAGAAGCACTCCGCATTGGTCAGCCAGATTGTTACGTATTTTCCTTTGATTATAAAGGGGCATGCTTCTTAGGAGCAACGCCTGAGAGATTAATTCGAAAAGAAGGAAAGAAATTTACATCCATGTGTCTTGCTGGTTCGATTGGTCATGGTAATTCTATAGAAGAAAGTAAACAAAATGGTGCGATGCTTCTTCATGATGAAAAGAATTTGGCAGAGCATGGTTATGTAGTAAATATGATTCGAGGCGTATTAAATGAGCATTGCGAGTCTGTTAATATTCCGCAGCAACCAGGATTATTAACAACAAAAAATTTACTACATTTATATACACCAGTTGAAGCGAAAGGTGATGCATCACTTCTTTCGATGGTGGAAGAATTACATCCAACGCCAGCACTTGGCGGCACGCCTCGCCACGTAGCGATGAAACTGATTCGTGATGTAGAATTATTAGACCGCGGATTGTACGGAGCACCAATCGGCTGGATAGATGACAAAGGGAACGGTGAATTTGCGGTAGCCTTACGCTGCGGATTATTAAATGGTGATAAGGCATCCTTATTTGCTGGTTGCGGTATTGTGATTGATTCTGTGCCGCAACTTGAATATGAAGAAACAAGTTTGAAGTTTAGACCGATGCTTGGTGCTTTGGAGGAATTAATGAAATGAATAATCATATAGAAGCATTATCATATTATTTAGGCGCGTTTGTGGACGAAATGGCGCGTCTAAATGTATATGATGTTGTCATTAGTCCAGGTTCACGATCAACGCCGTTAGCCTTACTAATGGAGCAACATGAACAGATAAAAACGTATTTGCATGTAGATGAACGATCAGCTGCCTTTTTTGCGCTCGGTATTGCGAAAATGAAGAAGCGTCCTGTAGCGATTTTGTGCACATCAGGAACAGCGGCAGCAAACTATTATCCGGCAATTTGTGAAGCCTTTCATTCACGTGTACCATTGCTTGTTTTAACAGCAGACAGACCACATGAACTACGAGATGTTGGGGCACCGCAGGCAATGAATCAATTAAATTTATATGGTTCTTTTGTGAAACAATTTATGGAGATGGCACTGCCAGAAGCTAGAGAGCCTATGTATCATTATGCTCGTATGACAGTTGGACGTGCTATTGCAAGTGCGTCCCTTGAGCCAAAGGGACCTGTCCATATTAACTTCCCACTTCGGGAACCACTCATTCCTAATTTCTCTTTAGCAGATTTATGGGAAAAAGGTCGTGGTGAATATACAGGGGCAGTTCACCAAGGAAACATGACGATGGCCAGTGAATATGTAAGTTCTCTTACAGAGCGCCTTTCAAGTATGGAAAAGGGGCTTATTGTTTGTGGAGACGATAGTCATCCAGGGATTGCTGAACCTATCATACAGTTTGCTGCTAAAACCGGATATCCAATTTTAGCAGATCCCCTTTCAGGTCTCAGAAGCGGTGAACATGATAAATCAATGGTAATGGATTGTTATGATACATTTTTACGAAATGAATTGTTAAAGGATACTTGGAAGCCGGAAGTTATCATTCGTTTCGGTGGTATGCCTGTATCGAAAGCTTTAACGCAATATATAAAGAAACAAAAGACAGCTGTTCATATCGTTGTAGATGAGTCAGGAAAATGGAGAGACCCGGCTCTTGCAGCGACGGAAGTTGTATGTGCAAGTGATATCTCATTTTGTAAAGAACTTACAGATAATATGCAAAAGAGAGAACAGAATGATTGGTACGGGATGTGGAAACATATAAACGATGCGACGAAGGAAAAGCTTCGTGAAATCGAAACATATGAAACAGCATTTGAAGGAAAAGTGATTACTGATATTGTTCATGTGTTACCAGAGGAAGCAACTTTATTTGCCAGCAACAGTATGCCAATTCGTGATACAGATACGTTCTTCTTTACAACAGATAAAAGAATCAATGTAGTGGCAAACCGTGGTGTGAATGGGATTGATGGAATTATTTCAACAGCTCTAGGTGCGAGTACTGTTTGTGAGCCCCTTGTATTAGTAATCGGTGATTTATCATTTTATCATGATTTAAACGGACTATTAGCAGCAAAATTATATGATTTAAACATAACAATTGTTATTGTAAATAATGATGGTGGTGGCATCTTCTCATTCTTACCGCAATATGAATCAAAAGAGCATTTTGAATCATTATTCGGAACGCCGCTTGGACTTGATTATGAACATATTGTAAAGATGTATGGTGGTTCATTTGCGCGTGTAAATGGTTGGGAAGCATTTCGTGAAGAAGTACAAAAAGGAACAACTGAACGAGGATTACACGTTGTAGAAATTTGTACGAATCGTGATGAGAACTTAAAGATGCACCGTGATCTATGGGCAAGTACATCGAAAATAGTTACCGAAATTTTGCAAGGTGAAGTGAAATGAAAGTCATGCTAGAAGGTGTAACGTATGAATATGAAGTGGTCGGAAGTGGAGAACCGCTCCTACTTCTTCATGGTTTTACGGGTAGCATGGAGACATGGCGTTCTTTTATTTCTTCATGGAGTAAGCAATTTCAAGTTATCTTAGTGGATCTTGTTGGACATGGAAAAACAGAGAGTCCCGAGGAAATTACGCATTATGATATTCAAAATGTATCACGACAAATGACGGCACTACTCGATCATTTGCATATTGAAAAAGCACATATACTTGGTTATTCAATGGGTGGAAGACTGGCGATTACGATAGCATGCTTATATCCAAACCGTGTGAAGTCTCTTTTATTAGAAAATTGCACAGCTGGACTTGAAATGGAATCGGACCGACAAGAACGCCGCGCGAAAGATGAACAGCTTGCAGATCGAATTGAATTGGAAGGAATAGACGCCTTCGTAAGCAGGTGGGAAAATATACCGCTGTTTGCAACGCAAAAAAGGTTGTCACGAGATGTACAAGAGGCGGTAAGAACCGAGAGACTTGCTAATCACCCAAGAGGACTTGCAAATAGTCTTAGGGGTATGGGAACAGGTGCTCAGCCTTCATGGTGGAATCAGCTTGAAGAGCTCGCAATGCCTGTCTTGTTAATGAACGGAGAGAGCGATCCAAAATTCTTTCAGATCTTAAAAAACATAAAAAAATGCATTCCGCACGCGGAATTTGTCAAAATTGATGGAGCTGGCCATGCAATTCATGTGGAACAACCGCAAAAGTTTGATACAATAGTAAAGGGATTTCTAAAAACTATGCAGTGACACTTTTTTCTTTTGAAGAGAGTAGAACTTATAGATTAGCTAATGGACAAGTTAAATTGACTATTAGCACGATAAAAAAGGAGGTAATAGTAATGGCTATTGAATGGGTAAAAGAAGGCAATTACGAAGATATTATTTATTCCACATACAATGGTATCGCAAAAATTTCGATTAACCGCCCTGAAGTACATAACGCATTCCGCCCTAAAACGGTAATGGAGTTAATCGATGCTTTTGCATATGCACGTGATGATGCGAATGTTGGCGTTATCATTTTAACTGGTGAAGGTGGACGTGCATTCTGTTCTGGCGGCGACCAAAAAGTTCGCGGTCATGGCGGATATGTAGGTGAGGACCAAATCCCACGCTTAAACGTATTAGACTTACAACGTTTAATTCGCGCAATCCCGAAACCAGTTATCGCAATGGTAGCAGGTTATGCAATCGGTGGTGGACACGTACTTCATATCGTATGTGACTTAACAATTGCAGCAGACAACGCTGTATTTGGACAAACTGGTCCTAAAGTAGGTAGCTTTGATGGCGGTTACGGTGCTGGTTATTTAGCTCGTATGGTAGGTCATAAGAAAGCTCGTGAAATTTGGTACCTGTGCCGTCAATATAGTGCACAAGAAGCACTTGATATGGGCTTAGTAAATACAGTTGTACCATTAGAAGAGTTAGAAGCAGAAACAGTACAATGGGCACAAGAAATCTTAGCAAACAGCCCAATGGCACTTCGCTTCTTAAAAGCTGCATTCAATGCAGATACAGACGGATTAGCTGGTATCCAGCAACTAGCGGGAGACGCAACGTTATTGTACTACACAACTGACGAAGCAAAAGAGGGCCGTGACGCGTTCAAAGAAAAACGTCGTCCAGACTTCGGACAATTCCCTCGTTTTCCTTGATCAAAAGCGGAGCCGACTGTTCAGCCCTGACGGCTAAGGTTCTTTCGCACAGAAAGTGATTTTACTTTCTCGTGCGGAAGGTTCTTAGACGCGAAGGGCTAGGAGGCGTAGCTGGATAGAATCAAAAGCGGAAGCGGCTCGTTTAGAGTGTGAGGGAGATGGAGCTTCTGACGTAGAGGCGCAGTTTGCCTCATGGGCAGAAGCGAAGCCACCGAATATTCTAGCCGCTGTAGCCGGATAGATTAAAAGCGGAAGCAAAAAAGAGACTTGATTCTACATCAAGTCTCTTTCTTTCATGGAAGGAGAATGTGTAATGAAGACGATGCCCAATTGGTTAATGCAGCGTGCTTTTTTAACGCCAAATCGTACTGCGATTGAGACAAAGGAAGAGAAAATAAGCTTTGCAGAATTACATGAAAAAGTATTATCTGTTTGTAAACACCTTTCCTACTTACAGATAGAAAAAGGTCAAAAAGTGGCTGTTCTGATGAAAAATGGTACGGAGATGATTACGGTAATTCATGCCTTGTCTTATATAGGGGCAGTAGCCGTACTTCTAAATACACGTCTTTCAAGAGAAGAGCTACTTTGGCAAATGGAAGATGCTGAAGTTGTTTGCTTACTAACAGACCAAGAATTTGAAACGGAGCAGGTACCTGGTTACAAATTTGAAGAAGTGGTGAATGGACCGAAGCAACCCGCAATGATTCAAGAAGAGTTTTCTTTAGAAGAAGCGATGACAATTATTTATACGTCAGGAACAACTGGAAAGCCGAAAGGAGTTATCTTAACATATGGTAATCACTGGGCGAGTGCCGTGGGATCATCGCTGAACTTAGGACTCCGTGATGATGATTGTTGGTTAGCGTGTATGCCGATGTTCCACGTAGGCGGTTTATCCCTTCTAATGAAAAATATTATGTACGGTATGCGGGTTTTGCTCGTTCCCAAATATGATCCTGATTTTATTCATGAAGCGATTAAAACAAGAGGAGTAACAATCATATCGGTCGTCTCTAAAATGCTGACGGACTTATTAGAAAGACTTGAAGGAGAAACATACCCAAACGCTTTACGCTGTATGCTATTAGGCGGAGGGCCTGCGCCAAAGCCTCTATTAGAAACATGTGTAACAAAAGGGATTCCTGTGTATCAAACATATGGAATGACGGAAACTTCTTCACAAATTTGTACACTATCAGCGGATTATATGTTAACGAAAGTCGGTTCAGCAGGAAAACCTCTTTTCCCATGTCAGCTTCGAATTGAGAAGGATGGTAGGGTTATGCCACCAAATGTTGAAGGTGAGATTGTTGTAAAAGGGCCGAATGTGACACATGGCTATTTTAAACGGGAAGATGCAACACGTGAAGCAATAAAGGATGGTTGGCTTCGTACTGGTGACCTTGGGTATTTGGACGAAGAAGGATTTTTATATGTACTAGATCGCCGTAGTGATTTAATTATTTCAGGAGGGGAAAATATTTATCCAGCGCAAATTGAAGAGGTGTTGCTTGCGCATCCGAAAGTTGTAGAAGCTGGCGTTGTTGGAAAAATGGATGCTAAGTGGGGACAAGTACCAGCTGCATTTATCGTAAAAACAGATCATGTAACTGAAGAAGAAATCATTCGTTTTTGTGAAGAAAAATTAGCGAAGTATAAAGTACCAAAAGAAGTGTATTTCTTATCAGAATTACCACGTAATGCTTCGAAAAAATTGTTAAGACGTGAATTAAGGCATTTGTTGGAGGAAATATAGATGAAGTTTAAAAAGGTGACGCTTTATATAACAGAAATGCCTCTTGTCGTGCCTTTTGCTGCAAGTTACGGAACGTATAAAAAGCGCGAAAGTATCGTCATTGAACTTGAGGATGCTGACGGATATATCGGTTTTGGAGAAGTCGTCGCTTTTTCTGAGCCATGGTACACAGAAGAAACTGTAATAACGGCGCTTCATATGCTTCAAGATTTTTTATTACCAGATTTACTGAAAGTGGAAATTACGCATCCGAATGAAAGTCCGGGCCTCTTTCAGCATATAAAACGAAATCACATGGCAAAAGCAGGGATAGAAGGCGCTGTATGGGATTTATATGCGAGACGTCAAAACAAGCCATTAGCGACTTTACTTGGAGGAACGCAGCCAAAAATTGGAGTCGGTGTTGTAGTTGGGATAGATACGATTCCCAATATGTTAAAGAGAATTGAGATGTATGCAGAAGAAGGTTATGAGCGCTTTAAAGTGAAAATTAAACCAAAACTTGATTATGAGCTGCTGAAAGAAATACGAAGAGCCTTCCCCAAGATTCCATTAATGGCCGATGCAAACTCAGCGTATACGTTAGCTGATGCTGAGCAGTTAAAAAGATTAGATGAATTCCAGTTAATGATGATTGAGCAGCCTTTAGCAGATAATGATTTTCTTGATCACGCTAAGCTCCAACAACAGATTGAGACACCTATTTGTTTGGACGAGAGTATTCATAGCTTAGAAGATACAAGAGTAGCGATTACACTTGGAAGCTGCCGCATCGTAAATATTAAACCGGGACGAGTTGGTGGATTAACTGAGTCGATTCAAATTCATGATTATTGTCAGGAGCGCGGCATTCCTGTTTGGTGCGGTGGTATGGTTGAAATGGGGATTTCGCGTGCGCAAAATATTGCGTTAGCATCACTTCCGAACTTTACAATTCCAGGTGATATTTCAGCTTCGAGTAGACATTGGAAGCGAGATATTATTTTACCAGAAGTAACATTGGAAGACGGAAAAGTATTTGTTCCGAATGAACCTGGGTTTGGATATGAAGTAAACCGGGAAAGATTAGAAGAGATTACGAAAAAACGGATTGTATGTGAGAGGTGAATGCATGAGGCAGCAAGAAGATATATTGCAAGCCATACAGGTATATTTATTAAAGGTGCCAATTGTAAAAGTTGCATATATTTTTGGGTCTCAAGTAAGGAAAGAAGTGTTCGATCAGTATAGTTATCATATTGCAATTGAAACGAAGAATGCCTCGTATAAACAATTTCAGTGGCTATGCTTTGAGTTGACAGAAGAGCTAGAGGGAAGCGAGAAATTTGATGTGGTACATTTAAATATGCTCCCCAATCCACAATTAAAAAAGCGTATCCTTCAAGAAGGAAAGCTATTTGTACAGCGTATATAAGGGCCTACGATGATTCGATTATCGTAGGCCTTTTTGTGATGAATGAGCAGTTCGTACAGTTCGTACGCATTCACGGTTATCTATAAATTCATGGTTCAATTGCATCTTTTCGTAAAACAAGCCTGTTTTTGGGAAAAACAAGCTCCTGATTTCCCATGTAAACATAATATAAATGGAATCCGCTCATTTAGAACATGATAGGATCCCCTTGTTGTTACGAATGATACTAAAGGAGGAATAGAGTAATGAGTGAAAAGTGCGATCACAATCATGACCATCATCATCATCAGCATATAAGACACGGCTGCGGAGGCGGCTTTGCGCTTCTAATTGTACTGTTTATTTTATTGATCATCATCGGTGCTAGCTGCTTCGGTGGTGGATGCGGTTACGGTGGCTATGGCGGTTATGGTGGCTTTGGTGGTTACGGCGGCGGTTACTGCTAACAAAAACTATTGAAAATAGCCTTGTGCATACGCACAAGGCTATTTTATTCAAATTTTAAGACGTTGTGATAATTTATTAATGTAAAAGGAACGGATTAGGAAAAAGAAAATAATCTCGATGGTCCCAAATAGAGTTAATACGAATAGTAATTCTTTTAATAATGAAAATGAGTGTATAAATTGTAAAAATTGAATAGCGAATATCGTATGCACAGTAGCAACGATATAAGGTACAAAAAATAGGATTGCCAATTGAATGGTTGCAGAATGGAACATTTCCGTTTCTGTTAACCCAATTTTTGTAATGGTAATATATTTCTGTTCTTCCCTTGTTAAATCGTTATACATTCGGAAGTATAAAACGCTAGCCGCACCCATAAAGAAGATGACGCCGAGAAATGCACCGATAAAGAAACCGGAAACATTATTTTGTTTACTATAAGACAGTTCGTCACTAGCCGTAAAAATAGAGAATGGGATGGGCGTTTGTGTGTTATTATTTTGTTCTTTAGATTTAGAAATATTGTCTCTATCCTCGTTCGTTACTTTTAAAATATTTGTTGTTGGTAAAAGGGCCTGTTCCCAGTTTTCCACTATATAATTATAAATTGTCATCGTTTCGATATGAGGAATCATCATTTCCACTACATAATCTTGCATAACCAAAATATAAGGAAGAGCAAACTTTGGCCCAATTGCTTGTTCAGAAAAGCCATTTATATGAAATGTTTTTTTGTTAGATGCGATCGTAATATTTTCTCGCTTTTCAAAAGGATGCATGGTTAAGCTTCTGACAGCTTTTGAGTAATCCGAAACAATATAGGTTTCGGATTTATCCAGCTGAATCGTCGGTCTGTTTAATAGTGTTGAAAGCTGATTATAATCACTTTCTTTCATAATGGCAATATCGATATTAAAAGCTTGATCTTTTAACACGGTGAATTTGTTTTTTTTATACTGAAATTCGTAATTTGTTAACTCTCTTTCGATTATATCCGTATGCTTTTTTTCAAAAGGATTTTTCTCATCAGATATATAGGTGAAAGGAAACGGATAATCTGCTAAAATTGCCGCTTTTGTGTAATTATTCATTGCAAAAAGTGACGTGATAATCGTGAATGTAAGCGCAGATAGCATAGTAACGATAAACAGCATAGTAATATTACCACGTGTACGTGTTGCTAAATCCGAGATCCAAAGCATGTTAATTTTTTTCATATAAAAACGACGTCTCTTTTTTAATAACCAAATGAAAAGAAACAGTGTTTGTGAAAACAGTAAATAGGTTCCAATTGTTACAAGTGGAATGATTGATAATGGTGGAACAATAGCAAAGCCGCTTCGAATCGTTTTCTCTGATACATAACTTTCCGGAACACCAGCAATATAATAGCATCCTACTAAACAAGCCACTCCAAAAAGTGAAATGAGAATAGATGGGCGTCTCTCTTTTTTTTGTTGTCCGTCATCTTTTATTAAACGCATTGTTTTGCGCGTGCGAATTAATATAGGTGTGAAAGTAGAAACAATCAAAAATAAAATGATAAATGTTATGGTCGTTATGATAATCGCTTTTGTTGGCCAATATA
>Ga0209025_1001066_pt1 | contig 39849 bp, 38 predicted proteins | sample AraplaMF_Col_mLB_FD_184256 | JGI IMG/M metagenome (GOLD analysis project Ga0209025, IMG submission 184256) | Arabidopsis root microbial communities from the University of North Carolina, USA - plate scrape MF_Col_mLB (SPAdes) (version 2) | ecosystem: Host-associated > Plants > Roots > Endosphere... | reverse complement strand
GCTCGGCGGCATGGCGCTGCACAACGGCAAGATCTCCGAAATGCGCACCGGCGAAGGCAAGACGCTGACCGCCACGCTGCCGGTGTACCTGAACGCGCTGTCCGGCAAGGGCGTGCACGTGGTGACGGTCAACGACTACCTGGCCAACCGCGACGCGACCTGGATGGGCCGCCTCTACAACTTCCTCGGGCTCACGGTCGGCATCAACCTGCCGCAGATGCCGCGCGAGGAGAAGCAGGCCGCCTACGGCAGCGACATCACCTACGGCACCAACAACGAGTACGGCTTCGACTACCTGCGCGACAACATGGTCTACGAGCCCGGCGACCGGGTTCAGCGCAAGCTGAACTACGCGATCGTCGACGAGGTGGACTCGATCCTGATCGACGAGGCCCGCACGCCGCTGATCATCAGCGGCCAGGCCGAGGACCACACCGACCTGTACCTCGCCATCAACAAGGTGGTGCCGCTGCTCAAGAAGCAGGAAGGCGAAGCCGACCCGCGCACCGGCGAGGGCGTCACGGTGCCCGGCGACTTCACGGTCGACGAGAAGACGCACCAGGTGTTCCTGACCGAGGACGGCCACGAGAACGCCGAGCGCATCCTCGGCGAGTTCAAGCTGCTGCCCGAGGGCGCCTCGCTCTACGACCCGGCCAACATCACGCTGATGCACCACCTGAACGCGGCGCTGCGCGCCCGTCACCTCTACCACCGCGACCAGCACTACGTGGTGCAGCAGGGCGAGGTGGTGATCGTCGACGAGTTCACCGGCCGCCTGATGACCGGCCGTCGCTGGAGCGACGGCCTGCACCAGGCCGTGGAAGCCAAGGAAGGCGTGGAGATCCAGGCCGAGAACCAGACCCTGGCCTCGATCACGTTCCAGAACTACTTCCGCCTGTACGGCAAGCTCGCCGGCATGACCGGCACGGCCGACACCGAGGCCTACGAATTCCAGGAGATCTACGGCCTGGAAACCATGATCATCCCGCCGAACCGCGTGAGCAAGCGCGACGACCAGCTCGACCGCGTCTACAAGACCACGCGCGAGAAGTACGAGGCGGCGATCCAGGACATCCGCGAGTGCTACGAGCGCGGCCAGCCGGTGCTGGTGGGCACCTCCTCGATCGAGAATTCCGAGATCATCGACGGCCTGCTCACGCAGGCGGGCCTGCCGCACCAGGTGCTCAACGCCAAGCAGCATGCGCGCGAAGCCGACATCGTGGCGCAGGCCGGCCGCACCAAGATGATCACGATCGCGACCAACATGGCCGGCCGCGGTACCGACATCGTGCTGGGCGGCAACATCGAGAAGATGATCGAGGCGGTCGAGGCCGACGAAGGCCGCGACGAGGCCGCGAAGAAGGCCGACATCGAGCACATCCGCGCCGAGTGGAACAACGACCACGAGTTCGTGAAGTCGCTCGGCGGCCTGCGCATCATCGCCACCGAGCGCCACGAGTCGCGCCGCATCGACAACCAGCTGCGCGGGCGTTCGGGCCGCCAGGGCGACCCGGGCTCCTCGCGCTTCTACCTGAGCCTGGACGACCCGCTGATGCGCATCTTCGCGGGCGACCGCGTGAAGGCGATCATGGACCGCCTGAAGATGCCCGACGGCGAGGCCATCGAGGCCGGCATCGTCACGCGCAGCATCGAGAGCGCGCAGCGCAAGGTCGAGGCGCGCAACTTCGACATCCGCAAGCAGCTGCTCGAGTACGACGACGTGTCGAACGACCAGCGCAAGGTGATCTACCAGCAGCGCAACGACATCCTCGACGCCGGCGACCTCGGCGCTCAGATCGCGGCGCTGCGCGAAGGCTGCTTCATCGACCTGGTGCGCCAGTACGTGCCGGCCGAGTCGGTGGAAGAGCAGTGGAACATCCCGGCGCTCGAGCAGGCCCTGTTCAACGAGTGGGGCATCGACATGCCGCTCGCGAAGATCGTCGAGGGTTCCGAAGCCATCTCCGACGAGGACATCGTCGAGAAGGTGGTGCATGCCGCCAACGAGACCTTCGACGCCAAGGTCGCGCTGATCGGCGCCGAGAACTTCACGCAGTTCGAGCGCATGGTGCTGCTGCAGAGCATCGACACCCACTGGCGCGAACACCTGGCCTCGCTCGACTACCTGCGCCAGGGCATCCACCTGCGCGGCTATGCGCAGAAGCAGCCCAAGCAGGAATACAAGCGCGAAGCCTTCGAGCTCTTCGGCCAGTTGCTCGACTCGGTCAAGAACGAGGTCACGCGCCAGCTCATGACGGTGCGCGTGCAATCGAGCGAGCAGCTCGACGAGGCGGCCGAGGCGATGGAGAACCGCGGCGAGAACGTCTCGAACATCACCTATTCGGCACCCACCGAGACCGGCGAGGTCGAGGTGCGCGTCGACGAGGAAAGCCAGCGCCGCATCGCGGCCGCGGGCCTGGGCACGCTGAGCGCCGAGGCGGCCGCCTTCGCGCGCGTCGGCCGCAACGACCCGTGCCCCTGCGGCAGTGGCAAGAAATACAAACATTGCCACGGCAAACTCAGCTGACCCGCAACTCCGAAGAGATACCGCCATGCCCGTGAACCTGTCCGCTCCCGATCCCGCCGCCTTGTTCGCGGTCCCCGGCGTCCGCATCGGCGTGGCCGAAGCGGGCGTGCGCAAGGCCAACCGCAAGGACCTGACGGTCGTGCTGATCGACGAAGGCGCCGCGGTCGGCGGCGTGTTCACGCAGAACCGCTTCTGCGCCGCGCCGGTGCAGGTCTGCCGCGACCACCTCGCGGCCGGCCACGGCATCCGCGCGATGCTGATCAACACCGGCAATGCCAACGCCGGCACCGGCGAAGACGGCCTGGCGCGCACCCGCGCCACCTGCATCGCGCTGGCGCGCCAGCTCGACCTGGCGCCCGAGCAGATCCTGCCGTTCTCGACCGGCGTGATCATGGAGCCGCTGCCGATCGACCGCATCGAGGCCGGCCTGCCCGCCGCGCTGGCCGATGCCGCCGACGACCACTGGGCCCGTGCCGCCGAAGGCATCATGACCACCGACACCGTGCCCAAGGCCTTCAGCCGCCAGGTGCAGATCGGCGGCGCCACGGTCAGCGTCACCGGCATCAGCAAGGGCGCCGGCATGATCCGCCCGAACATGGCGACCATGCTGGGCTTCATGGCCACCGACGCGAAGATCGACCCGGCGCTGATCCAGCCGCTGGCCAAACAGCTGGCCGACGCTTCGTTCAACCGCGTGACCATCGACGGCGACACCTCGACCAACGACTCCTTCGTGGTCATCGCCACGCAGAAGGCCGCGCACGCGACCATCACCTCGCTCGATTCGGCCGAGGGCCAGGCGCTCGTGGCCGCGATGCAGGAGGTGGCGCGCCTGCTCGCGCAGGCCATCGTGCGCGACGGCGAGGGCGCGACCAAGTTCATCGCGGTGCAGATCGACGGCGGCCGCGACGCCGCCGAATGCCGCCAGGTCGCCTATGCGATCGCGCATTCGCCGCTGGTCAAGACCGCCTTCTACGCCAGCGACCCGAACCTCGGCCGCATCCTCGCGGCCGTGGGCTACGCGGGCATCGCCGACCTCGACCAGACCGGCATCGACCTGTTCCTCGACGACGTGCACGTGGCGGTCAAGGGCGGCCGCAACCCGGCCTACCGCGAGGAGGACGGCCAGCGCGTGATGAAGCAAAGCGAGATCACGGTGCGCGTGAACCTCGGCCGCGGCAACGCCAGCGAAACCGTCTGGACCTGCGACTTCAGCCACGACTACGTGTCGATCAACGCCGACTACAGATCCTGATTTTTCGATGAACGAGCAGTTCCAGAGACTGATCGAGCGCGCCGAGCAGCTCATCACCCGCATCGAGTCGATCCTGCCCCAGCCGCTGGCCGAACCGGCCGACTGGAACGCCTCCATCGCCTGGCGCTACCGCCGCCGCAGTTCGGGCCACGGCGTGCTCGAGCCGGTCCGGCACGTGGCGACGATGGCGCTCGATGCGCTGAAGGAAATCGACGTCCAGAAGGAAAAGATCGAGCGCAACACGCGCCAGTTCGTCGAGGGCAAGCCGGCCAACAACGTGCTGCTGACGGGCGCGCGCGGCACCGGCAAGTCCTCGCTGATCCGCGCCTGCCTGCAGGCCTACGCGCCGCAGGGCCTGCGCCTGATCGAGGTCGACAAGGCCGAGCTCACCGATCTGCCCGACATCGTCGAGGTGGTGTCGCAGCGGCCCGAGAAATTCATCGTCTTCAGCGACGACCTGAGCTTCGACGAGGGCGAGCCGGGCTACAAGGCGCTGAAGTCGATCCTCGACGGCTCGATCGCCGCGGCCACGCCCAACGTGCTGATCTACGCGACCAGCAACCGGCGCCACCTGCTGCCCGAGTACATGAAGGACAACCTCAGCTACACCCACACCGAGGATGGCGAGGTCCATCCGGGCGAGGTGATCGAGGAGAAGATCTCGCTGTCGGAGCGCTTCGGCCTGTGGGTCAGCTTCTATCCGTTCAGCCAGAACGAGTACCTCACCATCGTGGCCCAGTGGCTCGCGTCCTTCGGTGTCGATGCCGCCGCGATCGAGGCCGCGCGGCCCGAGGCGCTGGTCTGGGCGCTCGAGCGCGGCTCGCGCAGCGGCCGCGTGGCCTACCAGTTCGCGCGCGACTACGCGGGGCGGGCCACGGCATGAGCGCGGAGCCGGCCCAGCCGCGCAAGCACACCGAGGTTGCGGTCGGCGTGCTGATCCGCACGGCCGACGATGCGCTGCTGCTGTCGACCCGTCCTCCCGGCAAGCCCTATGCGGGCTATTGGGAGTTTCCGGGCGGCAAGATCGAGGCCGGCGAGACGGTCGAGGAGGCGCTGCGGCGCGAGCTGCAGGAAGAACTCGGCATCACCATCGACGGCGCCACGGTCTGGAAAGTGACCGAGCACGACTACCCCCATGCGCTGGTGCGCCTGCACTGGTGCAAGGTCACGGCCTGGCACGGCGACTTCGAGATGCGCGAAGGCCAGCAGATGGCCTGGCAACACCTGCCGCTGGACGTGGCGCCCGTGCTGCCGGGCGCGCTGCCGGTGCTCGAATGGCTGGTGCAGGAGCGCGGGCTGCCCGCGTCGGCGGCCCAGGCCGTGTCGACCCTGGCCTGAAAAGAAATCGCAACGCCTGCGGCAGGCAGATCGCCCACGGATTTCCGCGGGCTTGCTACTGCTGCGCCTTGGGATCGCCGAAAGGCTCGTCGTCGGGCGGGGCCTCGGCCGGCATCCTGAACTCCTCGCTGGCCCAGGCGCCGAGGTCGATGCCCTTGCAGCGTGCGCTGCAGAAGGGGCGGTAGGGGTTGCGTTCCGAATACACGCTGTCGCCGCCGCAACTCGGGCAGCGGACGATGCGTTCGCCCTCGCGGGGCTCGATGCGCTCTTCGCCGGTCATGCGCACAGGGTGAGTTCGAAGGGGGTGTCGTCGCTGCTCTGGTGGAGGCGGTCGTCGCTCTCGTGGCGCATGAGCCGCACCGAGACCATGAGCCGGTTGCCGCTGATCTCGGGGATCAGGCCGAGCTTGGGATCGATGCGCAGGCGCAGCAGCTGGAAGCTGCGTCCCTGCGGCAGGTTCTGCTGGAACTGCCCGTTGGTGGCGATGACCTTGTAGGGCACATCGGCGTCGCGCAGCAGCTTGAGCAGCAGGTAGATCGATTCGGCCAGCGGCGCCAGCGTGCCCGACCAGCGCTCGAGGTCGGCGCGGCGGCTCTGACTGCTGCGATGCTGCCAGGCGTAATAGGCGGGCAGGTCGAATTCGCAGGTGCCGCCCGGGATGCTCGCGCGGCTGCGAATGCTCATGAGCCACTCGTTCTCGGTCAGCGACTGACCGGCCTTGCCCGCGATGCCGTTGAGCGTGTTGAAGTTGCGCTCGAGCTGCGCCACCACCTGGTCGAGCGCGGCTTCCGAGATGTTCGGATTGCCGCGATAGGCGTTGAAGGTGGACTTGTGCTTCTCGAGATCGCGCATGACGTCGGACTTGAGGTCCGCGCGCGCGGCCACATCCATGATCTCGAAGATGGTGACGAGCGCGAAGTGGTGGGACAGGGGCGACTCGGCAGGCACCAGCTCGCCAAGGCGGCGAAACAGGTGCTCGAGTCGCAGATAGGTCCGGATGCGCTCGTTGAAGGGGTACTCGTAGAGGATCACGCGGGCTCGGTCTCCTGACGAGGCGATGATAGCCTCATGGCGTGCGTGACGGGGGTTCGGGCACGATCTTGCGCACCTCGCCGAGCATCAGCTCGCCGAGCGCGAGCTGGCCGTGCATCGACAGATGGGTGTCGTTGGGGAAGTAGAAGTCGCGGACCTGGGTCTTCTTCTGCTGCGCGAAGGCGAACAGGTCGGGGCCGAGGCCCGAGGCCCTGAACGCCTCGACGAAGGCCTTCGAATGCGAGGGATCGATGTAGGTGGTGGTCTTGTTGGGGATCACCATCCAGAGCATCGGGAACGCGGTCTGCGACTTCGTGAAGGCCTGCATCGCGGCCACGTCCTCGGCCGGCAGCTCGCCGTTCTCGTCGTCCTCGCCGAAGAACAGCGCCTTGTTGCACAGGCGGTGACTGAACATTTCGCAACCATTGACCACCGTGCGCGCCTTGGTGCGGTCGGTGGAGACGGTGTCGGCCGTGGTCGCCTTGGCCGCGCGCGTGTACTTGAGCGTGTCCAGGCCCGAGGTGAGCTTGGCGCCCCAGTTGAGCGCGAAGCCGGGCACGTGCTCGAGCGGTGGCGCGAAAGGCTCGGTGCGCGCGGCGAAGGGCCGCTTCATGGTCTCGCAGCTGCGCGTGTAGCGCATGCGCTCCTGCAGGATGCGCTCCACGCTCTCGACGATCACGAGCTTGCCCTTGAAGCCGGCACGCGCGAGCCAGGCATCGAAGTCGCCGCACAGGCGCTCGTCGAACTGCCCCCAGAAAGCCGTGGTGACCTTGTAGCCGCCCTTGACCAGCACCGACTGCCAGCGGTGCGTCATCGAGAAGCTGTCGCCGATCACGAGGATGTCGGCCTGGTCGAGCGGCACGGCACGCAGGTACTCGGGCGCCACCTTCGGCGGCTCCTGGGTCCAGCCGAACTCGCGGTCGGACATCAGGCCGATACGACTCAGGTCGCCATAGGGAATGGGCGTCGCGAGCGTGAGCACCAGCAGCGACGAGATGAGGAGGAATCCGGCCACGAAGATCCGCAGCCACAGTTTTGCGGGCGTCATGTCAGAACTGGAAATAGAGGAAGGGGCTGTAGGTGCCCAGTTTCGAGATGCAGATGCCGAGCAGCGTCACGGTGAAGAGCGCCATCGCGGCCGTGAACAGCTTGTTGAGCTGGGGCCGGCCGGCGAGCGCGGCGGCCTGCGGCACCCAGCGCTGCAGCGTGATGGTGGGCGGCAGCGCGAGGCAGATGATGATCGCCACCAGCATGGTCTGGAAGAACTCGGGCTTGCGGTAGGGCACCGCGAGGAACTCGCGGAAGGCGGTGTCGGGCGCGCCGTGCAGGCCCAGCATGCCGCGATAGATGTCCATGGCGGCGTGCAGGCTCTCGGCGCGGAACATCACCCAGGCGATCATCACGCACAGGAAGGTCAGGAACCAGCCGAAGACGCGGCCGGCGATGCCCGACGGGCCCTTGCGGAAGGTGGTGGTCCAGACGTGGTTGATCATCAGGAAGATGCCATGCAGCGCGCCCCAGATCACGAAGGTCCAGGCCGCGCCGTGCCACAGGCCGCCGAGCACCATCGTGAGGAACAGGTTCACGTGGCGGCGCTTCGGGCCCTTGCGGTTGCCGCCCAGCGGGATGTAGAGGTAGTCGCGCAGGAAGGTCGACAGCGAGATGTGCCAGCGGCGCCAGAACTCGATGATGCTGGTCGACTTGTAGGGCGAGTTGAAGTTCAGCGGCAGCTGCACGCCCAGGCACAGCGACAGGCCGACCGCCATGTCGGAGTAGCCCGAGAAGTCGAAGTAGATCTGCAGCGTATAGGCGAGCACGCCGAACCACGCTGTGTAGAGCGTGGGCTCGATGCCGTTGTGCACGCCGTTGAAGACCAGGTCGGCGTACTGGCCCATCGGGTCGGCGATCAGCAGCTTCTTGGCCAGGCCGAAGGTGAAGATGGCCAGCCCGAGCGCGATCTTGTTGGGGTCGGCGCGGTAGGTCGCCGGGTTGGCGAACTGCGGCATCATCTGCGCGTGGTGCAGCACCGGGCCCGCGATCAGGTGCGGGAAGTAGGTGACGAACAGCACGTAGTGGATGAAGCTGCGCTCGTGCACCTTGCCCTGCCAGCAGTCGACCAGGAAGGCGATCTGCGTGAAGGTGTAGAACGAGATGCCGATCGGCAGCACGATGTGCAGCAGCGGGATCGGCGCGAGGCCCGCGGCGCTCAGGCCGTCGTTGACGTTCGAGACGAAGAAGTTCGCGTACTTGAAGACCGCCAGCACCACGAGGTTGACCGTGAGCGCGGTGATCAGCAGGGTCTTGCGCCGGCGGTCGTCGCGCCCCGGTGCCGGCGTCAGGCGCAGGCCGAACCAGTAGTTGACGCAGATCGAGGCCAGCAGCAGCGGCAGGGCCTGCACGCTCCACCAGCCATAGAAGAACAGCGAGGCCAGCGCAAGAAACCCGGCCGCGGCCCGGATGTTGCGTTTGCCGATCAGGAAGAACCCGAGCAGCACCAGCGGGAAATAGACAAAGATGAAGGGATACGAGTTGAACAGCATCTCGAAAGGAGGCGCTGCAGCGAGCGCCTTTTTGTCGTAATCGTGGTGCAGCCGCCGCTGCGGCTAACCGGCGATTATCGCGTGCCGGCCGAGGCCCACCGTTTCCAGAGACCCCGCACCTGCGCGGCGAGTTCCTCCAGGGTCAGGCTTTCGTTGTCGATGACCGCGTCGGCCGCGGCCCGGCGCAGCGCCCGCGGGGCCTGCTGCGCGATCACCGAGCGCACCGCTTCGGGCGTCCAGCCCGAGCGCGCGACGACGCGCCGCAGCTGGGTGGCTTCGGTGGCGTCGACCACCAGCACGCGTTCGACGAGCGCGCGCCAGCGTCCCGATTCGACCAGCAGCGGGACATCGAAGACGACGGTGGCATCGGGACCAGCGTCGGTCGCCTCGCGCCGGGTCTCGGCGCCGATCAGGGGATGCAGGATGCCTTCGAGCGCGCGCTTGGCCTCGGCGTCCTGGAACACGATCTCGCGCATGCGGGCGCGGTCGAGGCCGCCGTCCGGCCGCAGCACCGCGGCGCCGAAGCGCGCCTCGAGCGCCGGCATCGCGATGCCGCCGGGTTCGGCGATGCGGCGCGCGATGGCATCGGTGTCGACCAGCACCGCGCCCTCGGCGACCAGCAGGCCCGCGACGGTGCTCTTGCCGCTGCCGATGCCGCCGGTGAGGCCGATGCGCCGGATCATGGGAGGGGCTTGGCCTTCAGTGCAGCCAGGGGCCGAGCGGGAAGGCGAAGGGCGCCCATTGCTTGACGACGGCGGGGCCGATGACGAGGCAGACCAGGCCCGCGCCCGCGAGGAAGGGGCCGAAGGCGATCGGGATGTCCTTGTGGGCCAGCTTGCCGGCCACGCGCATGCCCAGGCCCAGCACGGCGCCCACGAGCGACGAGACCAGGATGATCGCGATCAGGTAGTCGGCACCGAGCCATGCGCCCAGTGCCGCCAGCAGCTTGAAGTCGCCGTAGCCCATGCCTTCCTTGCCCGTGACGAGTCGGTAGCCATGGTAGACCAGCCAAAGGCTGAGGTAGCCGAACACCGCGCCCCAGACCGAGAGCTGCAGCGAGGTGCCGGTCCAGCCCGCGGCCGCGCCGATCAGGCCGAGCCACAGCAGCAGGTAGTTGAGCGAGTCGGGCAGGAACTGGGTGTCGAAGTCGATCAGGAACTGGCAGACCAGCAGCGCCGCGAAGGCGGCCCAGAGCGCGCCCGTCGGCGTGAGGCCGAAGCGGTGGCCGCACAGCGCGAACAGGGCGGCGGTGGCCAGTTCGACCAGCGGATAGCGCGGGCTGATACGGGTCTTGCAGGCGCCGCAGCGGCCGCGCAGCGCGAGGTAGCTCAGCACGGGGATGTTCTCGTACCAGCGGATCACGTGGCCGCAGCTGCCGCAGCGCGAGCCGGGCCGCATGAGGTCGAAGCGCGGCAGCTTCTCGAGCTCGATCGCGGCCTTGTCGGCCGCGGCCTCGAGACCGGCCGGCGGCTGCGCCTTCGGGCCGAAGACCAGCGACCAGAGCGAAGGCATGTCCTTCGAACTCATGAGGTTCGCGACCGCGTCGTTGAGCCAGTCGCGATACATCATCACCGGCGTGCGGTAGATCACCACGTTGAGGAAGCTGCCGATCAACAGACCGAGGACGCCGGCCAGCGCGGCGTCGAATCCCTGCGACACCGGCATCAGACGACCTGGCCGAGCTTGAAGATGGGCAGGTACATCGAGACCACGATGCCGCCGATGATCACGCCGAGGAAGACGATGATGATCGGCTCCATCAGGCTCGAGAGGCCGGCGACCATGTCGTCGACCTCGGACTCGTAGAAGTCGGCGGCCTTGCCGAGCATGTGGTCGATGGAGCCCGATTCCTCGCCGATCGCGGTCATCTGGATCACCATCGAGGGGAACAGGTTGACGTTCATCATCGCGTTCGTGAGGCTGGTGCCCGTCGACACCTCCTGCTGGATCTTGGCCGTGGCGTCGCCGTACACGGTGTTGCCCGAGGCGCCGCCCACCGAGTCGAGCGCTTCGACCAGCGGCACGCCCGCGGCGAACATGGTGGCCAGCGTGCGCGTCCAGCGCGCGACGCAGGACTTCTCGATCAATGCGCCGAAGATCGGTATCCGCAGCAGCAGGCGGTCCATGACGCGCTGCACGCGCTCGTTGCGCTTCCAGGCCTGGAAGAAGAAGTAGAGGCCGCCACCGATCACGCCGAAGATCAGCCACCAGTAGGCCACGAAGAACTCGCTGACCGCCATCACGAACAGCGTGGGGGCAGGCAGGTCGGCGCCGAAGGAGGTGAACACCTGCTTGAAGGCCGGGATCACGAAGATCATGATGATCGCCACCACCACGAAGGCCACCACGACCACCGAGGTCGGGTACATCAGCGCCGACTTGATCTTCGACTTGATCGCCTCGGTCTTCTCCATGTAGGTCGCCAGGCGGTCGAGCAGTTCTTCGAGGATACCGGCCGCTTCGCCGGCCTCGACCAGGTTGCAGTAGAGGTTGTCGAAGTACTTCGGGAACTTGCGGAAGGCCGACGAGAGCGACGTGCCGGTCTCGACGTCGCTGCGGATGTCGTTGAGCAGCTTGGCGACGCTGGGGTTGGCGTTACCGCGGCCCACGATGTCGAAGGACTGCAGAAGCGGCACGCCGGCCTTCATCATGGTGGCGAGCTGGCGCGTGAAGATCGCGATGTCCTTGGGCTTGATGCTCTTGCCCGAGCGCGTGCGGCGCTTCTTGATCTTGCTGGCGAGCACGCCCTGGCGCCGCAACGCGGCCTGCACCTGGTTCTCGCCGGCGGCACGCAGCTCACCGCGCACCAGCTTGCCGTTGCGATCCTTGCCTTCCCACTCGAAGACGAATTCCTTGACGTCGCGCCGCTGCCGGTTTGCCGTCGATGCTGCTGTGGCCATTCGGTTCGATCTCCGCTTCCGATGTGTTCGTTATAGGTTGGTGACCGCCACCACTTCCTCGAGCGAGGTGAGGCCCTGCATCACTTTGCGCAGGCCCGACTTGCGCAGCGAGCGCACGCCTTCGGCTTCCGACTGCTGCGCGATGTCGAGCGCGCTGCCGTCGCGCAGGATGATCTCCTGGATCGCCTCGGAGATCGGCATCACCTGGTAGATGCCCACCCGGCCCTTGTAGCCGCCGGTGCAGGCCGCGCAGCCCACGGGCCGGTAGGGCTTCCAGCTGCCGTCGACCTCGTGCTCCTTGAAGCCGGCCTCGATCAGCGCCTCGCGCGGGATGTCCGCGGGCGTGCGGCAGGTCATGCACAGCCGCCGCGCGAGCCGCTGGGCGGTGATCAGGATCACGCTCGACGCGATGTTGAAGGGCGCGATGCCCATGTTGCGCATCCGCGTGAGGGTGGTGGGGGCGTCGTTGGTGTGCAGCGTCGACAGCACCAGGTGGCCGGTCTGGGCGGCCTTGATCGAGATGTCGGCGGTTTCGAGGTCGCGGATTTCGCCGACCATGATGATGTCGGGATCCTGCCGCAGGAAGGCCCGCAGCGCGGCCGCGAAGGTCAGGCCGGCCTTCTCGTTCACATTGACCTGGTTGACGCCCGGCAGGTTGATTTCCGACGGGTCCTCGGCGGTCGCGATGTTCACGCCCGGCTGGTTCAGCAGGTTGAGGCAGGTGTAGAGCGACACCGTCTTGCCCGAGCCGGTCGGCCCGGTCACGAGCACCATGCCGTAGGGTCGGCTGATGGCGTGCAGCAGGCGTTCCTTCTCGTCGGCGTCGTAGCCCAGCGCATCGATGCCCATGCGCGCGCTGCTGGGGTCGAGAATCCGGACCACGATCTTCTCGCCGAACAGCGTGGGCAACGTGCTCACGCGGAAGTCGATCACCCGGTCGGGACCGATCTTGAGCTTCATGCGCCCGTCCTGGGGCACGCGCTTCTCGGAGATGTCGAGCCGCGAGATGACCTTGATGCGCGACGCCAGCTTGTCCTTGATCACCGTGGGCGGGCTCGCGACCTCGCGCAGTTCGCCGTCGACCCGGAAGCGCACGCGGTAGTGGTGCTCGTAGGGCTCGAAGTGGATGTCCGAGGCGCGCATGCTGACCGCGTCGAGCAGCATCTTGTGCAGGAAGCGCACGACCGGCGCGTCCTCGACCTCGGCGATCGCCTGTTCGTTGGCGTCGCCCGCGGTGTCGGCGCTGACGTCGTCGAACTCGAACTCGGTGCCGACGATGCTGTTGATGGTTTCGGCCGCGCTCGCGGCGGCGGCCTCGACCATGCGCGAGAGCTTGTCGTACTCGGCAATGACCCAGTCCACGCCCATCTGGGAGGCGAACTTGATCTTCTCGGCGGCCTGCTGGTCGGACGGATCGGCCGTGGCGACGATCAGGCGGTTGTTGCGCTTGCTGAGGACGACGATGCGGTAGGCCTGGCAGAGCTTGGGATCGAGCAGGTCCTTCGGCAGGCGCTGGTGGTCGATGGCTTCGAGGTCGAGCAGCGGGGCGCCGAACGCATTCGACAGCGTGTGAGCGAGGTCGGAGGCCGAGACGGCGCCGGTGCCCGTGAGCTCGGCGATGAAGCTCGAGCGGCTGCTCAGCGACTTCTGATAAAGATCCTCCGCCGTCTTCACCGGCAGCTTGCCCGCCGAAACCAGCGCGCGTGCCAGCCCTGGCAAGGCGACTTGCGGGTTTTCTTTAACGGGAAGTTCGGCTGCAGCCATCAGCGAATGCAAGAGATGTGAGAAATTGCTTCACGATCATCGCTGAACACTCCTGTGCTGTAAATCGCTGTACAGCAACAGAAAATGGCATTTTGATGGTTTATGCCAGTCTCGAAAAGACTGGTCGGGGTGAGAGGATTCGAACCTCCGGCCTCTACGTCCCGAACGTAGCGCTCTACCAGGCTAAGCTACACCCCGATGGTGCGAAAAGTCAGTCGTCCTTGGCCAACTCGTAAGAGGTGTCAGGCACGCCGCTCAAGCAGCTGAGCCGCTAATTGTAGCAAACCTGAAGCGTGCGAATTGGCCGCGAAGCCGTCGAGTGCAGAAATAGCACGCTGAGCCTCCGCCGCGGCGGCCGCGCGCGATGCATCGAGGGCCCCGGTCTCGCGCACGATCTCGACGATCTTTCCCAACTGGGCGGTGTCGCCCGCCTCGATGGCGGCGCGCACCAGTGCGCTTTGTTCCGCGGTGCCGCGCTGCATCGCGAAGATCAGCGGCAGCGTGGTCTTGCCTTCACGCAGGTCGTCGCCGAGGTTCTTGCCGGTCTCGCTGGCATCGCCCGCATAGTCGAGCACGTCGTCGATCACCTGGAAGGCCGTGCCCAGAGCCTGTCCATAAGTGGCGCAGGCTTCCTCGACCTCGGGCGTCACGCCCGCCAGCACCGCGGCCAGGCGCGTGCTGGCTTCGAACAGCTTGGCGGTCTTGGAGCGGATGACGCGCAGGTAGGCCGACTCGTCGAGCGAGGCGTCGTGCATGTTCATCAACTGCAGCACCTCGCCTTCGGCGATCACGTTGGTCGCCTCGGCCAGGATCTGCATCACGCGCGTGTTGTTGGCATCCAACATCATCTGGAAGGCGCGCGAATAGAGGAAGTCGCCGACCAGCACGCTGGCCGGATTGCCGAAAGATTCGTTGGCGGTCGGCCGGCCGCGGCGCAGCGTCGACTCGTCGACCACGTCGTCGTGCAGCAGGGTCGCGGTGTGGATGAACTCCACCACGGCCGCGAGATTGAAGCGCTGCTCGCCGGTGTAGCCGAGCGCGCCGGCCATCAGCAGCAGCAGGGCCGGCCGCAGGCGCTTGCCGCCCGCGGAGATGATGTACTTCGAGACCTGGCTGACCAGCGGCACCCCGGTGTCGAGGCGGTTGGAGATCACGCGGTCGACTTCGACCATGTCACCGGCGATCAGGCCGAGGACTGCGGCGGTGGGGGAGGTGTCGGCGGCGGGAACTGACAAAGCGTGGGCGCTGGGCGCTGCTGAATACAGAAGATGGCGCGGACGCCGGAAGGCGCCGATTATAGGGAGCGGGAAGCGGCCACCAGCCTCGGCCGGGCGCCCGGGCATGTGAGCATGCGCAAACCGTGCTATAGTCTTGGGCTCTGCGGAATTCGCCGCGGAGACTCCATCCTCAAGAGGTTCACATGTACGCGGTCATAAAAACCGGTGGCAAGCAGTATCGCGTTGCTTCCGGCGAGAAAATCAAAGTAGAACAGATTGCTGCGGACGTTGGCCAGGAAATCGTGATCGACCAGGTTCTGGCCGTCGGAAACGGCGCTGAAATCAAGGTTGGCACGCCCCTGGTGTCCGGTGCAACGGTGACGGTCACGGTGCTGTCGCACGGCAAGCACGACAAGGTTCGCATCTTCAAGATGCGCCGTCGCAAGCACTATCAGAAACGTCAAGGCCATCGCCAGCAGTTCACCGAGCTGCAAATCGGCGCGATCGCCGGTTAAGGAGCAGACTCCATGGCACAGAAAAAAGGCGGCGGCTCCACGCGAAACGGGCGCGATTCCAAGCCCAAGATGCTCGGCGTGAAGGCCTTCGGCGGCCAACTGATCAGCGCCGGCTCGATCATCGTGCGCCAGCGCGGTACCCAGTTCCACCCCGGCGTGAACGTCGGCGTGGGCAAGGACCACACGCTGTTCGCCCTCGTCGACGGCCACGTGTCGTTCGGCTTCAAGGGTGCGCTCAACAAGCACATGGTCAATGTGACGCCGGCGGCCTGAGCCTCCAGCCACTTCGACTGTCTCGGAGCCCCGCTTTGCCGGGGCTTCTTCATTTGTAAACTGGACATCCCATGAAGTTCGTCGACGAAGCCTTCATCGACATCGCCGCCGGCGATGGCGGCAACGGCTGCGTGTCGTTCCGCCATGAGAAGTACAAGGAATTCGGCGGTCCCAACGGGGGCGACGGCGGGCGCGGCGGCCATGTGTTCGCCGTGGCCGACTCGAACCTCAACACGCTGGTGGATTTCCGCTACTCGCGTCGGCACGAAGCCAAGCGCGGCGAGCACGGCATGGGCTCCGACATGTTCGGCGCCGCGGGCGACGACATCACGTTGAAGATGCCGGTCGGCACCATCATCACCGACGCCGAAACCGGCGAGGTGCTCTACGAACTGCTCACGCCCGGCGAAGTCATCACCATCGCCAAGGGCGGCGACGGCGGCTTCGGCAACCTGCGATTCAAGAGCGCCATCAACCGCGCCCCGCGCCAGAAGACGCCCGGCTGGCCCGGCGAGCGCAAGAGCCTCAAGCTCGAGCTCAAGGTGCTGGCCGACGTGGGCCTGCTTGGCATGCCGAACGCCGGCAAGTCGACCTTGATCAGCGCGATCTCGAACGCACGCCCGCGCATCGCCGACTATCCGTTCACCACGCTGCACCCGAACCTCGGCGTCGTGCGCGTCGGTCCCGAACAGAGCTTCGTGGTCGCCGACCTGCCCGGCCTGATCGAAGGTGCCTCCGAGGGCGCCGGTCTCGGCCACCTGTTCCTGCGCCACCTGCAGCGCACCCGGCTGCTGCTGCACGTGGTCGACCTCGCGCCCTTCGACGAAGGCGTCGACCCGGTCGCGCAGGCCAAGGCGATCGTCGGCGAGCTCAAGAAGTACGACGCGCAGCTCTACGAGAAGCCGCGCTGGCTGGTGCTCAACAAGCTGGACATGATTCCCGAGGAAGAGCGCGCCGCGCGCGTGAAGGACTTCGTGAAGCGCCTGCGCTTCAAGGGCCCGGTGTTCGAGATCTCCGCGCTCACGCGCGAAGGTTGCGAACCGCTCGTGCACGCGATCTATCGCCAGGTGAAGGCCCAGCAGGTCGCCGAGCAGCCGCCGGCCGAGATCGATCCGCGCTTCGTCGAACTGCCGCCCGAAAAGCCTTGAGCGGGCCTTCGGTCCGGTCCTGCAATGCTATTGATTGAATAGCATAATCGTCAGTCTTCACGCCAGCCACAGCCTTCCATGACCTCGAATACCGGATCCACAGCCCTGCGGGACGCCCGCCGCATCGTCGTCAAGGTGGGCTCGAGCCTCGTGACGAACGAGGGCCGCGGCCTCGACGAGGGCGCCATCGGCGAGTGGTGCCGGCAACTGGCCGCGCTGGTGCGCGACGGGCGCGAGGTGGTGATGGTCTCGAGCGGCGCCATCGCCGAAGGCATGAAGCGCCTCGGCTGGAAGACCCGGCCGCACGAGGTGCACGAGCTCCAGGCCGCCGCGGCCGTCGGCCAGATGGGCCTGGCCCAGATGTACGAGACCAAGCTGCGCGAGAACCGCATCGGCAGCGCGCAGGTGCTGCTCACGCACGCCGATCTCGCCGACCGCGAGCGCTACCTCAATGCCCGTTCGACGCTCGTGACGCTGCTGCGCCTGGGCGTGGTGCCGGTCATCAACGAGAACGACACCGTGGTCAACGACGAGATCAAGTTCGGCGACAACGACACGCTCGGCGCGCTGGTCGCGAACCTCGTCGAGGCCGATGCGCTGGTGATCCTCACCGACCAGCGCGGCCTCTATTCGGCCGATCCGCGCAAGGACCCCGACGCGAAGTTCATCCACGAGGCCGCCGCGGGCGACCCGGCGCTCGAGGCCATGGCCGGCGGCGCGGGCTCGAGCATCGGCAAGGGCGGGATGATCACCAAGATCCTCGCGGCCAAGCGCGCGGCCGGTTCGGGCGCTTCCACCGTGATCGCCTGGGGTCGCGAGAACGACGCGCTGCTGCGCCTGTCGCGGGGCGAGGCGATCGGCACGCTGCTGGTGGCGCAGACCGCGAAGCACCAGGCGCGCAAGCGCTGGATGGCCGACCATCTGCAGCTGCGTGGCGCCGTGATCGTCGATGCCGGCGCGGCCGCCAAGGTGCGCGCCGAGGGCAAGAGCCTGCTGCCGATCGGCATGACGAGCGTGTCGGGCGAGTTCTCGCGTGGCGACGTGATCGCGGTGCGCGATGCCGAGGGCATCGAGCTGGCCCGCGGCCTCGCGAACTACTCGAGCGTCGAGGCGCGGCTGCTGTGCCGCAAGCCCTCGGCCGAGTTCGAGCGGCTGCTGGGTTACGCGGCCGAGCCGGAGATGGTGCACCGGGACAACATGGTGCTGATGCCAAGCTGAGGCTGGCCTCGGCCCCGCACCAAAGAAGAAGGCCCCGATCGGGGCCTTTTCTCATGGTGCCGGCGTGCCGCTCACTGAACTTCGCGCACCGGGTTGCGGATGTACTGGACGATCTCGCTGGCCGTCGAGCGCGGTGCGCTGTCGCGGCACAGGCCCTGGGTCGCGATGGCCCAGGTGTAGCGCGAGTTGAGGTCGGTGATGCGCTTCCACTCGGGCGCCTTGGCCAGTTCCCAGGCATTGCCGCTGTAGCGCGCGTAGCTCTTCATCTCGCCGGTCTTGCAGCGCACGCCGTCGTAGAAGGCGTTGACCGTGCCACCCGACTTGCTGCTCGCCACCACCACGTAGCGCACGACGCCGTCGGGCGTGATCGTGATGGTCTTCGGATCGATGCCGAACTTCAGCGTCATGTAGGGCGGCATCTCGATCGGCACCAGGCGGTTCTGATCGAAGGCCGGCGGCGGCGGCGCGGCCGATTCCTGCCATTCGCCATCCGACTGCGTCGTCTTGGGCGGCGGCGGCATGCCGCCCTGTGCCCAGTCGGGGTTGTCGGTGTTGTGCTGGCCCGAGCCGCAGGCCGCCAGCAGCAGGGCGCCGGCGAGAACGATTGCCGGGCTAACGCGGCGTGGGAGGTTGCGCAGCGGATGCAGACGGGAAGACGGGGCCGTCGGAAGTGTCGGTCGCAGGTTTGGCATTGGGATCCGGGTCGAAGCTCGCGCCCGGAGGCAGTTCGAAGTTGGCGTCGTGGCCGCCCGCGGAAGGATGGCGCTCGAACTCTCGGGCGCGCACATTGCTGCGCAGGAAGCGATTGCGGAAATCCTGCCGTGGCAGGTAGCGAGCAAGCTCGGTGAGCGCCATCTCGTAGACGCCCCGTTTGAATTCGACGACGACGTCGAGCGGCACCCAGTAGTCGTGCCAGCGCCAGGCGTCGAATTCGGGATGATCCGTGGCACGCAGGTTCAGATCCCAGTCGTGGCCGACCAGTTGCAGCAGATACCAGATTTGTTTCTGGCCCTTGTAGTGACCTCGTGCGTCTCGTCGGATGAACCGATCCGGCACCTCGTAGCGCAACCAGTCGCGGGTACGGGCCACGATACGCACGTGCTCCGGATGGAGACCCACTTCCTCATGCAATTCCCGGAACATGGCTTGCTCGGGACTTTCGCCGCGGTCGATGCCGCCTTGCGGAAACTGCCAGGAATGCGTGCGGATGCGTTTGCCCCAAAAAACCTGGTTTTTCTGGTTGAGCAGGATGATGCCGACGTTGGGCCTGAAGCCGTCCCGGTCGAGCATAATCAAACCCCAATTTTTGAACTGAGTCGATTATGCATGCCGGGTTGCACTCGGCAAGCGACCGGTTCCGGACTCTCAGGGTCTCTACGGGGGCCGTCGTCCGTCTCGTTTCACTCCGAACCAGCACCGCATTTCCGATGAAAGCATCCCGTTTCTTCGTCTCCACCCTCAAGGAAGCGCCGGCCGATGCCGAGGTGGCGAGCCACCGGCTCATGATGCGCGCGGGCATGATCAAGAAGGTCGGCACCGGCATCTACACGTACATGCCCATGGGCCTGCGTGTGATCCGCAAGGTCGAGGCGATCGTGCGCGAGGAGATGAACCGCGCCGGCGCGGTCGAGATGACGATGCCGGTGGTGCAGCCCGCCGAGCTCTGGCAGGAGTCGGGCCGCTTCGACAAGATGGGCCCGGAACTGCTGCGCATCAAGGACCGCCATGACCGCGACTTCGTGGTGCAGCCCACCAGCGAAGAGGTGGTGACCGACATCGCGCGCCAGGAGATCCGCAGCTACAAGCAGCTGCCGAAGAACTTCTATCAGATCCAGACCAAGTTCCGCGACGAGCGCCGTCCGCGCTTCGGCCTGATGCGCGGGCGCGAGTTCATCATGAAGGACGCCTACAGCTTCGACCGCGACCTCGACGCGGCCAAGGCCAGCTACCAGGCGATGGCGCAGGCCTACCGCAACATCTTCGACCGCTTCGGCCTGCGCTATCGCGCCGTGGCGGCCGACAGCGGCGCCATCGGCGGCGACCTCAGCGAGGAATTCCAGGTCATCGCCGCCACCGGCGAGGACGCGATCGTCTACTGCCCCGACAGCGACTACGCGGCCAACATGGAGAAGGCCGAGGCGTTGGCCCCGGCCGGCCCGCGTCCCGCCGCCGCCAACGCGCTCGAGAAGACGCCCACGCCCGGCAAGAGCACCTGCGAGGACGTCGCCGTGCTGCTCGGCGTGCCGCTCGCCACCACCGTGAAGTCGCTGGTGCTGGCCACGGACATCCTCGACGAGGCCGGCAACATCAAGGGCTCGCAGGTCTGGCTGCTGCTGCTGCGCGGCGACCACGAGATGAACGAGATCAAGGTCGGCAAGCTGCCCGGCCTCGACAAGGGCTTCCGCTTCGCGACCCTGGCCGAGATCGATGCGCACTTCGGCTGCAAGCCAGGCTACCTCGGCCCGCTGAACCTCAAGCAGCCGGTGAAGCTGGTGGCCGACCGCGAAGTCGCGCTGATGGCCGACTGGATCACGGGCGCCAACGAGGTCGACTTCCACATGACCGGCGTCAACTGGGGCCGCGACCTGCCCGAACCAGAGCTGGTGGCCGACCTGCGCAACGTGGTCGCGGGCGATGCCTCCCCCGACGGCAAGGGCGTGCTGGCGATCGAGCGCGGCATCGAGGTGGGCCACGTCTTCGTGCTGGGCACCAAGTACAGCAAGTCGATGAACGCCACCTTCCTCGACGAGGCCGGCAAGCCGCAGTTCCTCGAGATGGGTTGCTACGGCATCGGCGTCACGCGCCTGCCGGCTGCCGCCATCGAACAGAACCACGACGAGCGCGGGATCATCTGGCCCGACGCGATCGCGCCGTTCACCGTGGTGGTGTGCCCGATCGGCATGGATCGCAGCGCCGAGGTCAAGACCGCGGCCGAGGCGCTCTACGAGGAGTTGCTCGCCAAGGGCGTCGATGTGCTGCTCGACGACCGCGGCGAGCGCCCGGGCGCGATGTTCGCCGACTGGGAACTGATCGGCGTGCCGCACCGCGTGGTGATCTCCGACCGCGGCCTCAAGGAAGGCCAGCTCGAATACCAGCATCGCCGCGACGCCGCCGCGACCAAGGTGCCGGCCGCCGGCATCGCGGACTTCATCGCGGGCAAGCTGGCCGCATGAGCCTGCCGGGCGGCTTCTCGCGGCGCCATTGCATCGGTGCCGCGGCGGGCGCCCTCGCGGCGCTGTCGCTGCCGCGCCCCGCACTGGCCGGCGCGCAGATCGAGGAGCCGCTGATCGACTCGGTGCGCACCGCGCTGAGCTCGGCCATCCACAACAAGGCACCGCCGGTGCCGCAGTTCGCGAACACCGAGGCCCGGCTGACCTACCTGCGCTGGCTCGGCGAGATGAGCGAACGGCTCAAGAAGAAGATCGCCGACGCGCCCTCGCGCATCGAATTCCTGCAGACCGTCTGGTACGAGGCCAAGCGCTCGGGGCTCGACGTGAGCCTGGTGCTCGGGCTGATCCAGGTCGAGAGCAATTTCCGCAAGTTCGCCGTGTCGAGCGCGGGCGCGCGCGGCTACATGCAGGTCATGCCGTTCTGGACCCGCGTGATCGGCGACAGCGACCCGGCCAAGCTGTTCCACATGCAGACCAACCTGCGCTTCGGCTGCGTGATCCTGCGCCACTACCTCGACCGCGAGAGCGGCGACCTGTTCCTGACGCTGGGCCGCTACAACGGCAGCCGCGGCAAGGCGCCGTATCCGAACGCGGTGTTCTCGAACCAGCGGCTGTGGGCCTGGGCCGACCGCGAGATCGAGCGCAAGGAACAGGACAAGGCCCGGTCCGCGGCCTGACTGGAATTCAGGCGATCAGGTCTTGGTGACCATCACCTGGTCGATGCGGTAGCTGTCGACGTCCATCACCTCGAAGGTATAGCCCGCCCAGCTCACGCTGTCGGTGCGCTTGGGCACGCGGCGCAGCATCACCATCAGGAAGCCCGCGAGCGTCTCGTACTCGTCGGCATGCGGCAGCTCGTCGATCTGCAGCGCACGCTGCACGTCCTGGATCGGCGTGATGCCGTCGATCAGCCAGGAGTTCTCGTCGCGGCGCACGATCTGCTCCTCGTCGGGCATGGACACCAGGTCCCCCATCACCGTGCTCATCACGTCGTTGAGCGTGATCACGCCCACCACCAGGCTGTACTCGTTGACGATGATCGCGAAGTCTTCGTGGGCCTGCTGGAACTGCTCGAGCACCTCGGTCAGCGACAGCCGGTCGGGAATCACCAGCGCCTTGTGCAGCGGCAGCCCCTGATCGAAGGCCAGCGGCTGGCCGCTGAGCACGCGCTGGAACATGTCCTTGGCGTCGACATAGCCCAGCACGTGGTCGATGTCGCCGTCGCACACCGGATAGGCCGAGAAGGGCTCGGCCACGATGCGCGCGCGCAGCACCGACTCGGGGTCGTCGTGCAGGAACCAGGCGATGCTGTCGCGCGCGGTCATCACGCTGCTCACGAGCCGCGTCTCGAGCTCGAACACGTTGGCGATCACCTGCTGCTCGCGCACCGCGAGCACGCCGGCGCGCGCGCCGGCCTCGGTCATCGCGAGGATGTCGGCCGAGGTGATCTTGTCGTCGCGCGCGATCGGCATGCCCAGCAGCTTGAACAGCAGGTCGGTGCAGGCGGTGAACAGCCACACCAGCGGCTTGAAGGTGGTGATCAGCAGCTGCATCGGCTTGGCGATGCGCACCGCGAGGCGCTCGGGGTCGTTCATGCCCAGCCGCTTCGGGAACAGGTCGGCGAACACCAGGAACACCGCGATGATGGTCACGAAGGAGCACAGGAAGCCCGCGCTCTGCGCGCCCTCGGGGCCGAGCCAGCCGGCGAACAGGCGCGCGAAGTAGGGGCTCAGCGCGCCTTCGCCGACCACCCCGCCGAGGATCGCGACCGCGTTGAGGCCGATCTGCACCACGGTGAAGTAGTAGCCCGGCTGCTCCTGGATGCGCAGCACGAGGTCGGCGCGCGCGTCGCCGTCGTCGGCCATCTGGCGCAGGCGCAGCCGGCGCGAGGCGGCCAGCGCGATCTCGGCGAGGGAGAAGAAGGCGCTCAGCGCGATCAGGAGCGCGATGACGAGCAGGCTTTGGGTCAGGGTCATGGTGTTCACCAGCAGGCCCCGATGGTGCCATGGCGCAGCGGGCGCCCGCCACGGGCGCGGCCCGCGGACGAAAGGGTGCTCAGACCCCGCCGTGCGGGTGGGTCGGGTCGACCCACAGCACCGACTCGGGCTTCTCGACCGGTTCGATGTCGAGGTTCACCGCGACGGCCTCGCCGTCGCTGCGGCACAGCACGCACTCGAGCGTCTCGGTCGGGCTGGCGTTGATTTCCTGGTGCGGCACGTAGGGCGGCACGTAGATGAAGTCGCCCGGCCCGGCCTCGGCCGTGAACTCGAGCTGCTCGCCCCAGCGCATGCGCGCGCGGCCGCGCACGACATAGATCACCGATTCGAGGTGGCCGTGGTGGTGGGCGCCGGTCTTGGCGTCGGCATGGATGGTGACCGTGCCGGCCCAGAGCTTCTGCGCGCCGACGCGCGCGAAATTGATCGCTGCGGCCCGGTTCATGCCGGGCGTCTGGGCGGTGTTGGCGTCGAGCTGGTTGGCCGCGATCACCCGCACGCCGTCGTGCTTCCACGCCGGGGCCGCAGCCTCGTCGTGCGGATGCCCGTGGTCGTGATGATCGTGGCCGTGGCTCATGGCCGGGCCCGGATCAGGCAGCGTCGCCGGCCAGCACCTTCTGCAGTTCGCCCGATTCGTACATCTCCATCATGATGTCCGAGCCGCCGACGAATTCGCCTTTGACGTAGAGCTGGGGGATGGTGGGCCAGTTGCTGTAGTCCTTGATGCCCTGGCGGATGCCGTCGTCCTCGAGGACGTTGACGGTCTTGAGCGACTTGGTGTCGACGCCCACGGCCTTGAGGATCTGGATCGCGCGGCCCGAGAAGCCGCACATGGGGAAGCTGGCGTTGCCCTTCATGAAGAGCACGAGTTCGTTGGATTTGACGAGGTCGTCGATGCGTTGCTGGGCGTCGGACATGGGGGCTCCTGAAAAGTAGGCTGGAGGGATTATTTCACCGTGCGCCGGATTCCGCCCGAGCAGCGCGCGATGCCTGCCAGGTCGTCGCGGCTTTGCACCTCGGCGAAGCCGTGGGCGGCCAGCAGCTGCCGCACGGCGGGGGCCTGGTCGTGGCCGTGCTCCAGCAGCAGCCAGCCGCCTTCGGCCAGGTGCGCGGGCGCGTCGGCAACGATGCGGCGGATGTCGTCGAGCCCGTCGGCGCCGGCCACCAGCGCCGAGACGGGCTCGTGCTGCAGCGCCGGCAGGTGCGGGTCGCCGGCGGCGATGTAGGGCGGGTTGCTGGCGATCAGCGCGTAACCCTGGGCCGCGCCCGCGAGCCAGTCGGCCTGGGCGAAGCGCACCGGCAGCTTCAGGCGCTCGGCATTGGCGCGGGCCACCGCGAGCGCGTCGGCGCTGGCATCCACCGCATCGACCTGCGCATCGGCGCGCGCATGCTGCAGCGCCAGCGCGATCGCGCCGCTGCCGGTGCCCAGGTCGAGCACGCGCGGCGCGGCCTGGCCTTCGAGGCATTCCAGCGCCCAGTCGACCAGCGTCTCGGTGTCGGGCCGCGGCACCAGCACGCGCGGGTCGACGCTTAACTCGAGGCCGTGGAATTCCTTCTCGCCCAGCAGGTAGGCCACCGGCTCGCCCGCGAGGCGGCGCAGCAGCCGCGCCGACAGTGCTGTCCACAGCGGCTCGGGCAGCGCATCGGTGTCGTGCGCGAGCAGCCAGGCGCGGTCGTGCGGCGGCCGGCCCAGTGCGTGCAGCAGCAGCAGCTGGGCATCGAGCCGGTCGACGCCCAGCCGCGCGGCCGCGGCCAGCGCCTGGGTCACGGTCGAGGGCGCGAGCGGCTCCGCGCTCATGACGGCAGGCTCGATTCGAGCTCGGCCAGCTGCTCGGCCGCGCGCGCCGCGCGCAGCGCCTCGAGCACGTCGCCGAGGTCGCCTTCCATGATCGCGAGCAGCTTGTAGAGCGTGAGGTTGATCCGGTGGTCGGTGAGCCGCCCTTGGGGGAAGTTGTAGGTTCGGATGCGGTCGGAGCGGTCGCCGCTGCCGATCAGGCCCTTGCGCAGCGCGGCGTCCTTGGCGGCGCGCTCGCTGCGCTCCTTCTCCTGGATCCGCGCCGACAGCACCTGCAGCGCCTTGGCCTTGTTGCGGTGCTGGCTGCGGTCGTCCTGGCACTCGGCCACGATGCCGGTCGGGATGTGCGTGATGCGCACCGCCGAATCGGTCTTGTTGATGTGCTGGCCGCCGGCGCCGCTGGCGCGGTAGGTGTCGATGCGCAGGTCGGCCGGGTTGATCTGCACCGCCTGCGCCTCGTCGGGCTCGGCCAGCACCGCCACCGTGCAGGCGCTGGTGTGGATGCGGCCCTGCGTCTCGGTGGCCGGCACGCGCTGCACGCGGTGGCCACCCGACTCGAAGCGCAGGTTGCCGAACACCTCGTCGCCCGAGATGCGCACCACCACTTCCTTGTAGCCGCCGAGCTCGCTCTCGTTCTCGCTGACGATCTCGCAGCGCCAGCCGGCGCGCTCGCAATAGCGCGTGTACATGCGCAGCAGGTCGCCCGCGAACAGCGCCGATTCGTCGCCGCCGGTGCCGGCGCGGATTTCGAGGAAGGCGTTGCGCGCGTCGTCGGGGTCCTTGGGCAGCAGCAGGCGCTGCAGTTCGTCTTCGAGCTGCGCGAGCTCGGCCTCGGCCTCGGCAATCTCCTGCGCGGCCATCTCGGCCATGTCGGGGTCGTCGAGCATCTCCTTCGCGCCCGCGATGTCGGCCTCGCGCTGCACGTAGCGCGCATAGCGGCCGGCCACCTGCGTCACCTCGGCGTGCTCGCGCGAGATGGTGCGGTACTGCGCCATGTCGCCCATGATGTCCTCGCGCGAGAGCAGGAAGTCGAGTTCGCCGAGGCGGGCGGCATAGCGTTCGAGTTGGTGGCGGAGAAAAGGCTTCACGGGTGAGGGTGGAAAAGCGGGATCGGGAGCGGAAACCGAACGCAGAGGGCGCGAAGGTTTCGCAAAAGCCGCAGAAGGAGAGAAAAATCTTTTGAAGGTTTCTTTCGCGTTCTTCGCGAAACCTTCGCGCCCTCTGCGTTCGGATGTCCGCTTTCATTCAGCGCGGACGACAACGCCAGCCAGCGTCGCTAACGCTCTTTGCGCAGGAACAGGCGCGAGATGGTCTGCGCCGTCTGCTCGCGCGAGGCGGCATCGCCCGCGTGCAGCTCGGCCAGCGCGCCGTGCAGCATCTTCTGCGTAAGCCCGCGCGACAGGGCTTCGAGCACGGCCTCGACCGATTCGCCCTTGGCGAGCAGCTTGCGCGCGCGCGCAAGCTCGGCGGTGCGCCATTCGTCGGTCTGGGCGTTGAGCTGCTGGATCAGCGGCACCGTGCCGCGCTGGCCCAGCCAGTGCATGAAGCTCTGTACGCCGGCGTCGATGATGACCTCGGCCTGCGCCACCGCGGCCTGGCGGTTGGCCTGGCCCTGTTGCACGACCTGCGCGAGGTCGTCCACGGTGTAGAGGTAGATGTCCTCGAGCGCCTTCACCTCTGGCTCGATGTCGCGCGGCACGGCCAGGTCGACCATGAACATCGGGCGGTGCTTGCGCGACTTGAGCGCGCGTTCCACGGCGCCCAGGCCGATGATCGGCAGCGTGCTCGCGGTGCAGCTCACGACGATGTCGAACTCGGCCAGCCGCGCCGGCAAATCGGCCAGCCGCATCGCCTCGCCGCCGAAGCGCGAGGCCAGCTTCTCGCCGCGCTCGAGCGTGCGGTTGGCGATGGCGATGGACTTCGGCTCCTTGGCCGCGAAGTGCGTGGCCGCGAGGTCGATCATCTCGCCGGCGCCGACGAACAGCACGCGCGTCTGGCGCAGGTCCTCGAACAGCTGGCCGGCCAGGCGCACAGCCGCGGCGGCCATGCTGATCGAGTGCGCGCCGATCTCGGTGGCGGTGCGCACTTCCTTGGCGACCGCGAACGAACGCTGGAACAGCTGGTTGAGCGTGCTGCCCAGCGCGCCGGCGGTTTCGGCGGCGCGCACCGCGTCCTTCATCTGGCCGAGGATCTGGGCTTCGCCGAGCACCATCGAATCGAGGCCGCTGGCCACGCGGAAGGCATGGCGCGCGACGTCGCCGTCGTGCAGGGTGTAGGCATGCGAGCGCAGCAGCGCGGGGGCCACGCCGCCGCTCTGGGCCAGCCAGCCGACCGTGTGGTCGATCGCGGCATGGTCGGCGGCGCAGTAGATCTCGGTGCGGTTGCAGGTCGAGATGATGGCGGCCTCGACCTGCGGGTGGCGGCCGCTCGAGAACGAGCTACGCAGGCTCTGCAGGGTGGGAGCGATCTGGTCGAGGGCAAACGCGAAACGACCGCGCAGATCGAGCGGCGCGGTCGTGTGGTTCAAGCCAAGAGCCCAGACAGACATGTGACGATTATAAAATTTGCGGAGCCCGTCCCGGCACCGTGCTGTCTATGACCTCCATAGCGGCTGGCGGATGACGCTTTCGCCCCTTCCTGCCCGTCCGCCGAATGTCCGCGCTCGCCCTGCTCAACCACCTCCTCAACTTCGCGCTGCCGGCCCTCTTCGTGGCCGGGGTGCTCGCGTTGTGCGGCCGCTTCCTGATGCCGCGAAAGCCCGGAACGCCCGCCATATGGGCGCAATTCGCTATCAATACGATAGCAGGCGTGCTGGTGCTGCTGGCCGGGCTGGTGGTCACGGGCCACGACGGCCGCATCGCGAGCTATGCCGCGCTGGTGGTGGTCTGCGGCACCGTGCAGTGGCTGCTGCAGCGCGGCTGGCGGCGCTGAGCGGCGGCTTTCAGGTCCGCACCATGTAGTGCGCCGGCGCGGGATAGCTCGCCAGGCGCGCCTGCTGCGCCGCGTCGGCCAGCGTGTGCGCCGCGTAGCCGTGGCGTTCCCAGAAGCCCAGCGAGGCCTGCACCGACACCAGCGCCGAGCGCCGCCAGCCCGCCGCGTCGGCGAAGGCCAGCGCATGCCGCACCAGCGCCGGTCCCAGGCCATGGCCCGAGGCGGCCGGGTCGACCGCGAGATCGTGCAGGTAGAGCGCGTCGGCCTGTGCCTCGGGCAGCACCTCGAAGTCGCCGTGCAGGGCCGTCAGCTTGCCCACGCGCGAGGGATAGGCCGCGAGGTAGGCCGCCACCCGCCCCGCGTGCTCGATCACCCAGCCGGTGCGCGGCGCCGCGGCGAGCCGGCGCACGATCAGCGCTCCGTCCTCGACGAAGCCCGCGCCATAGCAGGCGAGCTGGATCGCCAGCACGGCCTGCAGGTCCTCGGGCCGCATCGCGCGCACAGCGGTCATGCCAGGAGCAGCTTGTCGTCGTCGAGCTTCTCGCCGCGCGTCTGTTCGAACATGCGCAGCAGGTCGGGCACATCGAGGCCCGAGCGTTCGGGGCCGGCCACGTCGAGGATCACCTGGCCCTCGTGCAGCATCACCGTGCGCGAGCCGTAGTCCAGCGCCTGGCGCATGCTGTGCGTGACCATCATCGCGGTGAGCTTGCTCTCCTCGACGATGCGCGCGGTGAGCTCGAGTACGAAGGCCGCGGTCTTCGGGTCGAGCGCGGCCGTGTGCTCGTCGAGCAGCAGGATGCGCGAGGGCTTGAGCGAGGCCATCAACAGGCTCACGGCCTGCCGCTGGCCGCCCGACAGAAGGCCGATGCGGTCGGCGAGCCGGTTCTCCAGCCCGAGCTTGAGGATCGACAGCTTCTCGCGGAACAATTCGCGCAGGCCGCGGTTCAGCGACAGGCCCAGGCCGCGCCGCTCGCCGCGCTTCCATGCCAGCGCCATGTTCTCCTCGATGGTCAGCGCCTCGCAGGTGCCGGCCATCGGGTCCTGGAACACGCGCGCCACCATGCCCGAACGCTGCCAGGCGTTGAGCCGCGTCACGTCCTTGCCGTCGATCTCGATGCGGCCCTTGTCGACGATCAGGTCGCCGCTCACCGCATTGAGGAAGGTCGACTTGCCGGCGCCGTTGGAGCCGATCACGGTGACGAACTGGCCGGTGGGAATCTCCAGGCCGAGCCCGCGCAGCACGCGGTTCTCGATCGGCGTGCCCGGGTTGAAGGTCATCTCGAGTTGTTCGGCGCGCAGCATCAGTTCTTCCCCTTGAAAAGCCCGGCGAGCTTGCGCTTGTAGGCAGGCACCAGCAGCGCGAACGCCACCAGCACGGCGGTCACCAGATTCAGGTCCTGCGCCTGCAGGCCCATGAAGTCGGTGTTCAGCGCCATCGCGATGAAGAAGCGGTAGAGCAGCGCCCCCAGGATGCAGGCCAGCGTGGTGATCACCATGCTGCGCGCGGGCATCAGCGTCTCGCCGATGATCACCGCCGCCAGGCCGATCACGATCGTGCCCACGCCCATCGAGATGTCGGCCGTGCCCTGGCTCTGCGCGAACAGCGCGCCGGCCAGCGCCACCAGCGCGTTCGACAGCGCCAGGCCCGCCATGGTGTGGAAGTCGGTCGAGATGCCCTGGGCGCGCGCCATGCGCGCATTGCCGCCGGTGGCGCGCATCGCCAGGCCGGCCTCGGAGGCGAAGAACAGGTCGACCACGATCTTCGCGGCGATCACGATCAAGAGCAGCAGCAGCGGCTTGGCCCACTGCTCGGGCATGCCGCCGAAGCTGGCCATGCTGAACACGGTGGGCTCGGTGATCAGCGCCACGTTGGGCTTGCCCATCACGCGCAGGTTGATCGAGTAGAGCGCGATCATCACCAGGATGCTCGCGAGCAGCTGCATGATCTTGAGCTTCACGTTGAGCCAGGCCGTGACCCAGCCCGAGACGGCGCCTGCGACGCAGGCCACCGCGGTGGCGGCCACCGGGTTCCAGCCGGCCACGATCAGCGTGGCGGCCACGGCGGCGCCGAGCGGGAAGCTGCCGTCCACCGTGAGGTCGGGGAAGTTGATGATGCGGAAGGACATGAAGACGCCCAGCGCGACCAGCCCGAATATCAGGCCGATCTCGATGGCGCCCAGCGAGGCGATGAGGGACATGAGGAAGAAGCTCCCGGCGAAAAAGAAAGACGGGCCGCCCGCAGGACGGCCCGTCGGCGGCGATGAAGCCGGGACTTACTTGGTGCTCACGACCTTGGCGGTCTTCAGCAGCTCGTCCGACAGGGTCACGCCCTGCAGCTTGGCCGCGCCCGGGTTCACCACCAGCTCGAAGTTGGTGCTGGTCTGCGAGGCGATCGTGCCGGGCTTCTCGCCCTTGAGGATGCGCACCACGATCTTGCCGGTCTGGCGGCCGATGTCGGTGTAGTTCAGGCCCAGCGCCGCGACCGCGCCGCGCTCGACGGTGGCGGTGTCGGCTGCCACCACCGGCAGCTTGGCCTGCTGCGCCACCTTCACGATGCCCTCGAAGGCCGACACCACGTTGTTGTCGGTCGGCGTGTAGATCGCGTCGGCCTTGCCGACCAGGCTCTGGGCGGCGGTCGGCACGTCGACGGTGCGCGCGGCGGCGGCTTCCACCACCGTCATGCCGGCGGCCGTTGCGGCCTTCTTGAGGTCGGCCACGATCGCCACCGAGTTGGCTTCGCCGGGGCTGTAGATCACGCCGATGCGCTTGGCCGTGGGCACCACCTGCTTGATGAGGGCGATGTGCTTGTCCAGCGGCGACAGGTCCGACACGCCGGTCACGTTGGTGCCGGTCGCGTCCCAGCTCTTCACCAGCTTGGCGGCCACCGGGTCGGTCACGGCCGAGTAGACGACCGGGATGGTCTTGGTGGCGGCCAGCGTGGCCTGGGCCGAAGGGGTGGCGATCGCGACGATCACGTCGGGCTGGTCGCCCACGTACTTGCGGGCGATCTGGGCCGCGGTGCCCACGTTGCCCTGCGCGCTCTGGTAGGTGAACTTGAGGTTCTTGCCCTCTTCGTAGCCGGCCGCCTTCAGCTCGGCCTTGACGCCGTCGCGCACGGCGTCGAGCGCCGGGTGCTCGACGATGGCGGTCACGGCCACCGACTTGTCGGCCGCGAAGGCGGGCGCGGCGGCGAGCATGCCGAGGGCCAGGGCGGCGGCGACAGGGGTGCGAAGCAGGGCGAATTTCACGTGGGATCTCCGGAAAGAGGGAACGGGACGGTTCCGACGCCCCGGCATGCACCGGGGCAGGGAATCGATGGCACGGAAATGCGGCATGCACTTCCAGAGCCTGAAGTCTAGAGCGTGGTTTGCACAATTAAGGTGCATCCCGCGCCAGTGCTTACCCCGCTTTGAGAAATATGATTGCGGTCATCGGGATTTGAAGGAGACGAAATTGCACGAGATCACGCTCGACCGCATCGACAGGAAGATCCTCGACCACTTGCAGGCCCATGGCCGTGCATCGAACCTCGAACTCTCCGAAGTGGCCAACCTGTCGCCGGCCCAGTGCCTGCGGCGGCACCGGCGGCTCGAGGAGATGGGCTTCATCAGCGGCTACGCGGCCCGGCTCGACGCGCGCCAGGTGGGGCTCGGCGTGATCGCCTTCATCCACGTGACCATGGCGCGCGGCCACATCGGCGAGCTGCCGAAGTTCCAGGACCTGGTGGCAGACCTGCCGCAGATCCTCGAGTGCTATTCGGTCACCGGCGACTTCGACTACGTCATCAAGGTGGTCGCGCGCGACCTGCACTCGCTGTCGCAGTTCCTGATGGACACGCTGATGCACATGCCGGGCGTGTCGGCCGTGCGCTCGAGCGTGTGCCTCAACGAGGTGAAGTGCACGACCACCCTGCCGCTGAACTGACCCGGGCGCAGCCGGCCCTCAGCCCTGCACGCCCGGCAGCGGCGAGGCCGGCGAGGAGGGCACCGGCGAGGGCGCGGTCGAGAGCGCCGAGGGGGCCGCCGGCGCGGCCGCCATCACCAGCGTGGGCGTCGCCATCGGCAGATCGGCCTGGCGCAGCGCGTCGAGGATGGTGAACAGCAGGTCGCTGCGCACGCCGCCGGCCAGCCGCGGACTGGCCACGTAGGCGATCGCCTGGAAGATCAGCAACCCGTTCTCGATGCCCTCGAGCGTGAGCGAGGGCGCCGGCGTCTCGAGCACGCCCTCGTGCGCCTTGCAGGCCTCGAGGATCAGGTCGCGCACCTTCTGCGCGTCGGTGGTCAGCGGCATCGGCAGGCGGATCAGCACCCGGCCCTCGGCGTTGGCCAGGGTCATGTTGCGCACGGTCTTGGTGATGAATTCCGAGTTCGGCACGATCAGCGTGGAGCGGTCGCCGAGCTGGATCTCGGTGGCGCGCACGTTGATGCGCCGCACGTCGCCCTCGGCCGTGCCCAGCACCACCCAGTCGCCCACCTTCACCGGCTGCTCGGCCAGCAGGATCAGGCCCGAGATGAAGTTCTGCACGATCGCCTGCAGGCCGAAACCGATGCCCACCGACAGCGCGCTCGCCACCCACGCGATGCGCTCGACGCCGATGCCCAGGGCCGAGAGCGAGAACGCGATCACCAGGATGCCGCCCACGTAGCCCAGCAGGGTGCTGATCGAGCTCTGCATGCCGGGCTCGAACTTGGTGGTCGGCAGGTAGCTCGCGGCCAGCCAGCGCTTGAAGATGCGCAGCATCACGAAGCCCACGGCCAGCACCGCCACCGCGCTGAGGATCGCGCCCGGCACGAGCTGGAACTCGCCGATCTTCACGCCGGTGCCGAACTTGCCGCTGCGCTGGAACACCTCGCCGGGGCTGGTGCCCAGCGGCGCGGCCAGCGCGATCAGCATGTAGAAGAACAGCGCCACCCGGCTCAGGCCCGACAGCACGGTGGCGATCTGGTCCAGCGTCTGCGGCGCCAGGCCGAAGCTCTTCTGCAGCCGCTGGCCGAAGCCGCTGCGCGACGACACGGTGGCCATGAACACGTCGTCGGCGAACTTGAACAGCACGTAGAACGCGGTGGCGACGATGCCGCTCCAGGTCAGCTGCGAGGCCAGGAAGCTCGCGAGCGCCACGTAGCCCACGGCCACCAGCACCCAGATCACGATCATCAGGATTGCGATCAGCGCCACCAGGATGCCGACCCACATCGGCCGCTCGGGCATGCCTTCCTCGGGCGCGCCGGCGCGCAGCGCCTTGAGCCGGTAGAGCACCGCGCCGACCAGCGCGGTCAGCAGCAGCGCGGTCAGCACGTGCGTGGCGACCACGGCCGAGAGGCTGGCGTCGACCAGCGCATTGATCTCGGCCGGCGCCCAGGCCAGGGCCGCCACCAGTGCCACCAGCCAGGGCAGGGCCGCCAGCCGCGCGGCCATGCTGTCGGGAATGGGCGGCAGCCGCCACGACGGCCGGCCGATGGCCAGCAGCGCGCGGCCCAGGCCGATCACGAAGGCCATGAACACCAGCGCCTGCGCCAGCGACAGCATCGCCTTGCGCGCCTGCGGCGCCCAGCCCGCGTGCTGCTCGAGCACGTAGACGAAGCCGTGCGCCGCCAGCGCCACCAGCAGCACGTGGGCGACGACGATGGCGATCACCAGCAGCGAGCGCCGCAGCCGCCCGGCGGGCAGCAGCTTCACCGCGAGCCGGGTCAGGCCGTGCTCGGCGGCCCAGACGCCCGCGAAGGCCAGCAGCAGCGCGCCGACCAGCGCCGCGATCACCAGCGCGCGACCCTCGCCGCCGAAGGCGGTGGCGAGGCCCGTCTGAACGCTCGCCGCCATGGCCTGCAGCCGGTCGATGTCGTCGGGCCAGGCCTCCTGCAGGTCGCTCCAGAACTCGCCGGTCAGCGGCGAGGCCGCGCGCTCGGTGAGCTGGGCCTCGAACACCGCGCGGCGCTGCGTCAGCAGGTCGGTGCCGCGCTGGCGCACGTCGATCGCCAGCAGCTTGGCGAGCCGGATGTCGGCGTCGAGCGCGTTGCGCTCCTTGGTCAGGCGCGCGCGCTGGCGCGTGATGTCGGGGTCTTCGCTGGCGCCGGCCGCGGGCGGGTTGCCGAGCTCGCCCAGCCGCGCGTTGAGGTCGTCGAGTTCGCCGGTGCGCGCCGCCACGAACTTGTCGGCCTGCGCGCCGATCGCGTTGATCTGCGTCAGCCGGCTGCGCGCATCCTCGGCCGAGTCGGTGCTCTGGTCGATCTTCGCGAGCAGCGCCCGCAGCTCGGCCACGGTGGGCGCGGGCGGCGCGGGCGCGAGATCGGGGTCCTGCTGCGCGAAGGCGGTGCCGCACAGCAGCAGGGCGGCCATCAGGAAGGCCGCGAGACGGGAGGTCCAGCTCATGCGCGCATCATAGAAGCCGTACCTGAAGGCCCGGCTTCGCGGCGCGTCACAGCATGTGACGGATTGGCGTTCAGCGCGCGGGGCTGAACAGGTCGACGCGGTCGGTGATGATGCCGTCGGTGCCCAGCTCGATCAGGCGCTGCGCGGCCCAGTCGTCGTTGACCGTGTAGCTCAGCGCGCGCAGGCCGGCGCCGTGCACCTGCGCCACTACCGCGGCGTCCCACAGCGCGTGGTTGCAGACGATGGCCACGCAGCCGAGTTCGCGCGCGGTCTCGAGCCAGCCGCTCCACAGCGTGTCGAGCAGCAGGCCGCGCGGCAGCTCGGGCGCCGCGGCGACCGCGCCCTTCAGCGCATCGACCTGGAACGAGGTCAGCAGCGGGGGAATGACGGCATCGCGCCACAGCGTCGCGGCCTGCCGCGCCACCGCCTCGCCGGTCTCGCGCTCGGTGCCCGGCGTGGGCTTGATCTCGATGTTCAGCAGGTGGCCGTTGGCCAGGCAGAAGCGCGCGAGGTTCTCGAGCGTGGGCAGCGGCTCGCCCGCGAAGGCGCGTGAATGCCAGCCGCCCGCGTCGAGCTGCGCGAGTTCGCGCCAGGGCTTCTGGCCGCCGATGCCGCGTCCGCTGGTGGTGCGCTCGAGCGTGGCGTCGTGCATCAGGAACACCACGCCGTCGGCGCTGAGCTTGGCATCGCACTCGAACATGCGATAGCCGTGCGCGGCGCCGAAGCGGAAGGCCGCGAGCGTGTTCTCGGGCGCGAGCCTGCCGGCGCCGCGGTGGGCGATCCAGCGCGGATAGGGCCAGGGCGTGCTCATTCGGTGCGTTTGCCCGAACCGGCGTCGAACCAGTGGAGCTTGTCCTCGCGCGCGGCGATCTTCACCGTGTCGCCCGCCATCGGCGGCCGGTCGGCCTCGTCGGTGCGCATGATGATCTGCTCGTCGCCGATGCGGCCGTAGACCAGGCGCTCGGCGCCCAGCAGTTCGACCTGCTCGACCTGCACCGACCAGCCGCTCTCGTCGAGCGCCATGTGCTCGGGGCGGATGCCCAGGATCTGGCCCGGTCGCACGCCCGGCGCGTGGCGCAGCAGGTTCATCGGCGGCGAGCCGATGAAGCTCGCGACGAAGGTGGTGGCGGGGCGCGAATAGACCTCCTCGGGCGTCGCGAACTGGTCCATCACGCCGCCGTTCATCACGATGATGCGTTGCGCCAGCGTCATGGCCTCGACCTGGTCGTGGGTGACGAACAGCGAGGTGATGCCGAGCTCGCGGTGCAGCTTCTGGATCTCGAGGCGGGTCTGGGCGCGCAGCTTGGCGTCGAGGTTCGACAGCGGTTCGTCGAACAGGAACACCTGCGGCTGGCGCACGATCGCGCGGCCCATGGCCACGCGCTGGCGCTGGCCGCCCGAGAGCTCGCGCGGCTTGCGCTCGAGCAGGTGGCCCAGTTCGAGGATCTTCGCGGCCTTGTCCACGCGCACCTTGATCTCGGCCACCGGCACCTTCGCGATCTTCAGGCCGTAGGCCATGTTCGCGAACACCGTCATGTGCGGATAGAGCGCGTAGTTCTGGAACACCATCGCGATGTCGCGCTCGGAGGGCTCGAGCTGGTTCACCACCCGGTTGCCGATGGCGATCTCGCCGGCGGAGATCTCCTCCAGCCCGGCCACCATGCGCAGCAGCGTGGACTTGCCGCAGCCCGAGGGGCCGACGATGACGACGAACTCGTGGTCGGCGATCTCGGCGCTCACGCCGTGGATGACCTGGTTGGCCTTGGGCCCGTGGCCGTAGCGCTTGATGACGTTGCGTAGGGAAATGGCAGCCATGTTTTCAGTTCAGCGTTTTATTTGTCGGTATCGACCAGGCCCTTGACGAACCACTTCTGCATCAGCACCACGACCACCGCGGGCGGCAGCATGGCCAGCACGGCCGTGGCCATCACCACGTTCCAGTCGACGGGCGACTCGCCGTTGCCGATCATGGCCTTGATGCCGACGACGATCGGGTACATGTCCTCGCTGGTGGCGGCGATCAGCGGCCACAGGTACTGGTTCCAGCCGTAGATGAACTGGATCACGAACAGCGCCGCGATGCTGGTCTTCGACAGCGGCAGCAGGATGTCCTTGAAGAAGCGCATCGGCCCGGCGCCATCGACGCGCGCGGCCTCGACCAACTCGTCGGGCACCGTCAGGAAGAACTGCCGGAACAGGAAGGTGGCGGTCGCCGACGCGATCAGCGGTATCGAGAGGCCGGCGAAGCTGTTGATCATGCCGAGGCTGGCCACGACCTGGTAGGTCGGCCCGATGCGCACCTCGACCGGCAGCATCAGCGTGATGAAGATCAGCCAGAAGCACAGGCCGCGCAGCGGGAAGCGGAAATACACGACCGCGAAGGCCGACAGCAGCGAGATGCTGATCTTGCCGAAGGTGATGACGAGCGTGATGACCGTGCTCACCCAGATCATCCGCGCGACCGACACGTTGGCGCTGGTGCGCCCGCCGCCGGTCAGCGCCGCCTTGTAGGTTTCCAGGAAGTTGCTGCCGGGCAGGATCGGCATCGGCGCCTGCATGATTTCCTGCGGCGTATGGGTGGATGCGATGAAGGCCAGGTAGATCGGGAACATCACCAGCAGCACGCCGATGATCATGATCACGTGGGCGAGGATGCCCAGCGAGGGACGGCGCTCAACCATGGTGGGCCTCCGTGGCGGTGGCCGCGCGGCGGGCGGGGTAGAAGGGGTGCATGGGGGCGGTCATCAGTACTGGACCTTCTTCTCGACGTAGCGGAACTGCACCACCGTCAGCGCGATGACGATCACCATCAGCACCACCGACTGGGCCGCGGCGCCGCCGAAGTCCATGCCGCGGAAGCCGTCGAAGTACACGCGGTAGACCAGCGTGGCCGTGTCCTTGCCGGGGCCGCCCTGGGTGGTGGCGTCGATGATCGCGAAGGTGTCGAAGAAGGCGTACACCATGTTGATCACCAGCAGGAAGAAGGTGGTGGGCGTCAGCAGCGGGAACTGGATGGTCCAGAAGCGGCGCATCGGGCGCGCGCCGTCCATGGAGGCGGCCTCGATCAGCGACTTCGGGATCGACTGCAGCCCCGCGAGGAAGAACAGGAAGTTGTAGGAGATCTGCTTCCAGACCGAGGCCATCACGACCAGCGCCATGGCGTGGTCGCCGTTGAGCAGGTGGTTCCAGTTGAAGCCGATCTTCTTGAGCCAGTAGGCCACGATGCCGATCGAGGAAGAGAACATGAACGACCACAGCAGGCCGGTCACGACGGGAGCGACCGCGTACGGCAGGATCAGCACGCTGCGGTAGAAGCGCGTGCCGCGCACCACGCGGTCGGCGAACACCGCCAGCACCAGGGCGATGCTCAGGCCCAGCACCGTCACCAGCACCGAGAAGACGATGGTCGTGTGGAACGAGGCCATGTAGGTGCTGTCGTTCCACAGCGCCTCGAAGTTCTCCAGTCCCACCCAGGTGATCGAGTTGCCGAAGGCGTCCTGCTGCTGCAGCGACTGCACCAGCGCCTGGCCCGCGGGCCAGAAGAAGAAGACGCCGACGATGAACAGTTGCGGCGCCAGCAATGCCCAGGGCAGCCAGTTCGAACGAAAGATGACGCGTTTTTCCATGGGGCAGGGCGTTCAGGTCACGGACACACTAAATAAGCAAACAGCCAGGACTGCACGGGTCAGCCTGGCTTGTGGCGGGTAAAACGAACCGAAACGAACATTCGTTCGCGCCGGTCCGGGGTCGGAGCTTACTTGTTTGCGGCCTGGAATTTCACCAAAAGTTCGTTTCCGCGCTTCACGGCGCTGTCCAGCGCTTCCTTCGGGGTCTTCTTGCCGGTCCAGATCAGCTCGGTTTCCTCGTCCTCGATGGCGCGGATCTGGGGCAGATTGCCCAGGCGCACGCCACGCGACTTGTCGGTGGTCTTCTTGATCATCTGGTTCACCGCGACGTCGGTGCCCGGGTTTTCCTTGTAGAAACCGGCCTTCTCGGTCAGTTCGTAGGCGGCCGTGGTGATCGGCAGGTAGCCGGTGCGCATGTGGCTCTCGGACTGCACCTTGGGGCTCGACAGGAAGGTGAAGAACGCGGCCACGCCCTTGTAGTTGGCGGCCGGCTTGCCCGACATCACCCACAGGCTGGCGCCGCCGACGATCGTGTTCTGCGGTGCGCCCTGCACGTCCGGGTAGTAGGGCAGCGCCGATTCGGCGAACTTGAACTTGGCGTCGCGCTTCACGCTGGCGTAGCTGCCCGACGAGCCGATGAACATCGCGCATTCACCCGAGGTGAACGAGGTGATCGGCTTGCTGGCGCGGCCCTTGTAGACGAACAGGCCCTGCTTCGACATGTTCGACAGGTTCTCGAAGTGGCGCACGTGCAGCGGCGAGTTGAATTCCAGGCGGGCGTCGAGGCCGCCGAAGCCGTTGTTCTTCGAGGCGTACGAGGTGTTGTGCCAGGCCGAGAAGCTCTCGAGCTGGGCCCAACTCATCCACGAGGTGGTGAACGGGCACTGGTTGCCGCTGGCCTTGAGCTTGGCGGCCGCCGAGACCACTTCGGGCCAGGTGGCGGGTGCCTTCTCGGGGTCGAGGCCGGCGTTCTTGAAGGCGTCCTTGTTGTAATAGAACACCGTCGTCGAGCTGTTGAACGGGAACGACAGCATCTGGCCGTTGGGGGCGGTGTAGTAGCCGGCCACGGCGGGGATGTAGGCCTTGGGGTCGAACTTCTGGCCGCCTTCCTTCATGACGTCGGCCACGGGCTTGATGGCGCCCTTGGAATACATCATGGTGGCGGTGCCCACTTCGAACACCTGCAGGATGTCGGGCGCGTTGCCCGAGCGGTAGGCCGCGATGCCGGCGGCCATCGACTGGTCGTATTCGCCCTTGTAGGTGGGCACGACCTTGTAGTCCTTCTGGCTCTCGTTGAACTGCTTGGCGAGGTCGTTGACCCAGTCGTTGAGGGCGCCGTCCATCGAGTGCCACCACTGGATTTCGGTCTGGGCCTGGGCGAGGGCTGGCACGGCCAGAGCGGCAGCCAGCGTAGAGGCGATGGCGAGCGTCTTGAAGCGCATTAAGACTCCTGTAGGGAAAAGTAAGTAAAACCGTCGATGTTAGGTTACATACGTGACGGTTCTGCGGCTTTGTCGCACGGAGTGCACACGTCGAGAAACCCGGGGAAACCCCCTTGGACGACAGGGCGCTCGCGCGCGGGGCCCCTGCTTGCTGCGCTGCACCATGCTAGCATCGCCCTCCCTTTTTCGGCCTAGCCTGTTGCCATGGCCGGGGCTACCGCGAGCAGCAGCATGAGCAGCAAGACCTCCCTCGACAAAAGCAAGATCAAGTTTCTTCTGCTCGAGGGTATCCACCCCTCGGCCGTGGAGGTGCTCCATGCGGCGGGCTACACCAACGTCGAGTCGCTGCCGGGCGCGCTGCCCGACGAGCAGCTCAAGGCCAAGATCGCCGACGTGCACTTCCTCGGCATCCGCTCGCGCACCCAGCTGACCGCCGAGGTGTTCGCGGCCGCCCACAAGCTGGTGGCCGCCGGCTGCTTCTGCATCGGCACCAACCAGGTCGACCTCGAGGCCGCGCGCGAGCACGGCGTGGCGATCTTTAACGCGCCTTATTCCAACACCCGCTCGGTGGCCGAGCTGGTGCTGGCCGAGGCGATCCTGCTGCTGCGCGGCGTGCCCGAGAAGAGCGCGGTGGCGCACCGCGGCGGCTGGCTCAAGTCGGCCGACAACGCCTTCGAGATCCGCGGCAAGACGCTGGGCATCGTGGGCTACGGCTCGATCGGCGCGCAGCTGTCGGTGCTGGCCGAGGCGCTGGGCATGCACGTGGCCTTCTACGACGTGGTCACCAAGCTGCCGCTGGGC
>Ga0209025_1001065_pt1 | contig 39873 bp, 38 predicted proteins | sample AraplaMF_Col_mLB_FD_184256 | JGI IMG/M metagenome (GOLD analysis project Ga0209025, IMG submission 184256) | Arabidopsis root microbial communities from the University of North Carolina, USA - plate scrape MF_Col_mLB (SPAdes) (version 2) | ecosystem: Host-associated > Plants > Roots > Endosphere... | reverse complement strand
AACGGCCCCACGCTGGCCTTCAAGGACATGGCGATGCAGCTGCTGGGCAACCTGTTCGAGTACGAACTGGCCCGCCGCGGCGCCGAGCTCAACATCCTGGGCGCCACCAGCGGCGACACCGGCAGCGCGGCCGAGTACGCGATGCGCGGCAAGAAGGGCGTGCGCGTCTTCATGACCTCGCCCGACGGCCGCATGAGCCCGTTCCAGCAGGCGCAGATGTTCAGCCTGCAGGACGAGAACATCCACAACATCGCCATCACGGGCGTGTTCGACGACTGCCAGGACATCGTGAAAGCGGTCTCGAACGACCTGGCCTTCAAGCGCAAGTACCGCATCGGCACCGTCAACTCGATCAACTGGGCGCGGCTGCTGGCGCAGGTGGTCTACTACTTCGCCGGCTACTTCCAGGCCACGGCGAACGACGAGCAGCCGGTGAGCTTCACCGTGCCCTCGGGCAACTTCGGCAACATCTGCGCCGGCCACGTGGCGCGCATGATGGGCCTGCCGATCCACACGCTGGTGGCCGCCACCAACGAGAACGACGTGCTCGACGAGTTCTTCCGCACCGGCGTCTACCGCGTGCGCGGCGCCGCCGACACGCACGAGACCTCGAGCCCGTCGATGGACATCAGCAAGGCCAGCAACTTCGAGCGCTTCGTGTTCGACCTGGTCGGCCGCGACAGCGGCAAGCTGCGAAGCCTGTTCGTCGACGACCTGGGGCGCCAGGGCTTCTTCGACCTGAGCGCCGATCCGGCCTTCGCGCAGGCCGCGTCGCGCTTCGGCTTCCGCAGCGGCCGCAGCACGCATGCCGACCGCCTCGCGACCATCCGCGACACCGAGAAGCGCTTCGCCACGCTGGTCGACCCGCACACCGCCGACGGCCTCAAGGCCGCGCGCGCACACCTCGCGCCGGGCGTGCCGATGGTGGTGCTCGAGACCGCGCTGCCGATCAAGTTCGCGGCCACGCTGGTCGAGGCGCTCGGCGAGGAGCCCGCGCGGCCCGCGAAGTTCGAGGGCATCGAGGCGCTGCCCAAGCGCGTGGTCAAGCTGCCGGCCGATGCCGAGGCGGTGAAGGCCTACATCGCGGAACACTGCGACTGAGCGAGCGAAAAGAAGGGGTGGCCGAGCGGTCGCCCCCGATTGGCATTCAAAGCTATCCCCTGAATAGCATCGGAGACATCGGATGAAAGTGGTCGGCTTCGCCGGTTACTCGGGCGCCGGCAAGACCACGCTGGTCGAGCGGCTGATTCCCGTGCTCAAGCGCGCCGGACTGCGCGTGTCGGTGGTCAAGCACGCGCACCACAAGTTCGACATCGACCATCCGGGCAAGGACACCTGGCGCCACCGCGAGGCCGGCGCCTTCGAGGTGGTGGTCGCTTCCGACCGTCGTCTGGCGCTGATGCGCGAGTTCGACACCCCGGTCGAGCTCGACGTGCACCAGCTGATCGCCGAGCTCTACAGCGGTGCCGACTGGGTGCTGGTCGAGGGCTTCCGCCACAGCGACCTGCTCAAGATCGAGGTCTGGCGGCCCACCGCGCAAGCCGAGGCGCCGCGGCCACCGCTCTATCCCGAGGATCCCTTCGTCGTCGCGATCGCCGCCAACGCCAGCCTGCCGGTCCCGACCGAGCGGCCCGTGCTCGACCTCGACGACGCCGAGGCCATCGCGCGCTGGCTGATCGACAGCGGCGAGCGCTTCGACTACAACCCCGAGCACCATGGCTGACTCTCCCGCTGTTCCCTTCGCCGCCTCCTCGCGCCGGCCGCCGCTGCTGCCGCTCGACGACGCGATCGCCCAACTGCTCGCCAAGGCCCGGCCGGCGCTGCCGTCCGAACTGGTGAGCACCTTCGATGCCGACGGCCGCGTGCTGGCCGAAGACCTCGTGGCCGGCCTCACCGTGCCGCCGCGCGACAACAGCGCGATGGACGGCTATGCGCTGCGCGTGGCCGACTGCGCCGCGCCCGGCGCGCTGCTGAAGGTGGCGCAGCGCATTCCCGCCGGCACGGTCGGCACGCCGCTCGTGCCCGGCACCGCGGCGCGGATCTTCACGGGCGCGCAGATTCCCGAGGGCGCCGACGCGGTCGTGATGCAGGAAGACACCGCCGCCATCGCCGAGGAGGGGGGCCTGGGCAGCGTGCGCATCGAGATCGTGCCCGCGGCCGGCCAGTGGATCCGCCGGGCCGGCGAAGACGTGGCGGCCGGCGACGTGGTGCTGCGCAAGGGCGAGCGCCTCACGCCCGCCGCATTGGGGCTGGCGGCCAGCATCGGCTTCGACCGGCTGCCGGTCGCGCGCAAGCCGCGCGTGGCGCTGCTGTCCACCGGCGACGAGCTCGTGATGCCCGGCGAGGTCGCGCCCGAGGCGATGAAGCCCGGCGCGATCTACAACTCCAACCGCTTCTTCATGCGCGCGCTGCTGCACCGGCTGGGCTGCGAGGTGCACGACCTCGGCATCGTGCCCGACCGGCGCGAGGCCACCATCGAGGCGCTGCGCGAGGCGGCCGAGCACAACGACCTGATCATCACCACCGGCGGCGTGTCGGTCGGCGAGGAGGACCACATCCGCGCCGCGTTGCAGGCGCTCGGCGAGATCGAGCTCTGGTCGCTCTCGATGAAGCCCGGCAAGCCCTTCGCCTACGGCTCGATCCCGCGCTCGGGCCAGGGCGACGCGCAGGGCCACTGCCACGTCATCGGGCTGCCCGGCAACCCGGTGTCGAGCTTCCTGACCTTCCTGATGCTGGTGCGGCCCTTCCTGCTGACCTTGCAGGGCGCGAGCCGTGTCAAGCCCCAGCCGGTGCGCATGCGTGCCGACTTCGACTGGCCGCGCGCCGACAAGCGCCGCGAGTTCCTGCGCGCGCGCCGCAATGCCCAGGGCGGGCTCGACCTGTTCGGCAACCAGAGTTCGGGCGTGCTGACCTCGATGGTCTGGGGCGACGGGCTGGTCGACAACCCCTCGGGCCAGACCATCCGGGCCGGCGATCCGGTCGAGTTCATTCCCCTCGCAGCCTTGCTGTCCTGACACGCATGAAGGTCCATCTCCGTTATTTCGCCTCGGTGCGCGAAGCGCTCGGCAAGAGCGACGAAACCATCGACACCGCGGCGCCCACGCTGGCCGCGTTGCGCGACGAGCTGATCGCGCGCGGCGGCGCCTACGCCACGGTGCTCGCGCGCGGCCGCGCGCTGCGCATGGCGCTCGACCACACGATGAGCGACGAGGCCGCGGCCCCGCACGAAGGCTGCGAGGTCGCGTTCTTCCCGCCCGTCACGGGCGGCTGAGGGCCGCGTCGAGCGCCACCAGGCGCTCGCGCAGCGCGTCCGAGGCGCGCGTCATCGGCGAGCGCAGCTCGTCGCGCAGTGCGCCCTGGTGCGCCAGCAGGGCCTTCAGCGGACCCGGATTGGCCTCCGAGAACAGGCCCTCGACCAGCGGCTGCAGCGGCTGCCACAGTGCGCGCGCCTCGGCCAGCCGGCCCTCGCGCAGCAGCGCGATCAGCCGCACGAAGCGCGCCGTCTGCACATGGCCGCTGGCCGCGATCGCGCCCACGCCGCCCTCGGCCACGGTGCCGAAGATCTGGCCGTCCTCGCCCGCGAGCACCTGCAGCCGGCCATCGGCGATCACGGCGCGAGTCTTGCCCGCGTCGCCGCCGCAGTCCTTGATGCCGCGGATGCGCGGGTTGGCGGCCAGCGTCAGCAGGGTGTCGCGCGCGATCGTGGCGCCGGTGCGGTAGGGGATGTCGTAGATCAGCAGCGGCGCGGCGCTGGCCTCGGCGATGGCGCCGAACCACTCGAGCAGGCCGGCCTGCGAGGGCCGGATGTAGTGCGGCGCCGGCACCAGCAGGCCCGCGAGCGGGCGCTGCGCGAGCCGGCGAACCCAGGTGGTGGTCTTGCCCAGGTGGTAGCCCGACAGGCCCATGATCAGCGGCAGGCCGCCCGCGGCCTCGGCCACCGTGTCGAGTGCGGCGAGCTGCTCGTCCTCGTCAAGCGCCGCGGCCTCGCCGGTGGAGCCGCAGACCACGAAGCCGGCCACGCCATCGGCGGCCAGGCGGCGCGTGAGCGCGGCCAGCGCCGCATGGTCGAGCGCGCCGTCGCGAAACGGGGTCACGAGGGGAATCCACAGGCCCGACAAATCGGGAGCGGCGGTGGCGGAGGAGGGTTGGTTGGCGGGCACGCGGGCGTCCTTTCGACGATCGACCGATGGAAGGAACCATCGTCCGATGCGCGCGCAACCCATGCGGGGCCAGTGCCTGTGCCGGTTCCGTCGCTCATCCGACGACGGAACCGAAGCTCCGGTCAGACGAGCTTTGGTTTTTTGGCTTTGCCGCCCAGCCGCGCGCCGTTCGTGCCTTCGATCGAAGGTGCGGGCGAACGTGCGGTCAGGGCGAACATGGGGCTGGAGTTTAGCCGCGCGCGCCGCGGTGCCACAATTTGCGCATGGCATTTCCGCAACGCGTTACCATCCAGACAGCCGATTTCGATCTCGGCGCCGAAGTCACCGCCCTGCGCGCGAGCGACGCGCGCATCGGCGCCGTCTGCAGCTTCATCGGCACCGTGCGCGATCGCAACGACGGCGCCGATGTCGCGTCGATGGAGCTCGAGCACTACCCCGGCATGACCGAGAAATCGATCGAGGCCATGATCGACGAGGCCCAACGGCGCTTCGACATCCTCGGCGTGCGCGTGATCCACCGCGTGGGCCTGCTGCAGCCGCTCGCGCAGATCATGATGGTGGCGGTGGCCTCGGCGCATCGCGGCGAGAGCTTCCAGGCCTGCGAGTTCCTGATGGACTACCTCAAGACCCAGGCGCCGTTCTGGAAGAAGGAGCAGACGCCCGAGGGCGCCCGCTGGGTCGATGCGCGCGTCGCGGACGACGCGGCGCTCGCGCGCTGGGGCATCAGCGCGTCGAACGCCTGAGCTCGCTCACAGCGGCTTGAAGCCGCTCGACTGGATGATTCGTTCCCAGGTCTGCGTGTAGCTGCGCACGCGGCCCGCGAACTGGCCCTGCGGCTCGTAGCCGACCGTCAGGCCCAGCGTGGTGAGCTTCTGCTTCACGTCGGGCATGGCCAGCACCTTCTGCAGCGCCGCGCCGTACTTGTCGATGATCGGCTGCGGCGTTCCCACGGGCGCGAAGATGCCGTAGTAGGGCAGGTCCTCGAGGTTCGCAAAGCCCAGCTCGGTGAAGGTCGGCACGTTGGGCAGCAGCGCCTGGCGCTTGGCGCCGATCGAGGCCACGATGCGCAGCTTGCCGGCCTTGTGGTTCTCGATGAAGTCGGGCACCGAGGCGATGCCGGCCGTGATCTGGTTGCCCAGCATGTCGGCCGTCATCGGCGCGCTGCCGCGGTAGGGCGCAGGCTGCACGTCGATCTTGTACTTGTCCGAGATCATCTTCACGAGGAACTCGGGGATCGAGGCCGGCGCCGGGATGCCGATGGTCTCCTTGCCGCCCTTCTGCGTGCGCACCCACTTGACGTATTCGTCGATGCTCCTGGCCGGCGTGCCGCCCGACACCGCGAGCACGTTGGCGAAGGTCGCGAAGCCGGCCACGGGCACGAAGTCGGTGGCGGGATTGAAGCCCGGGTTCTTGACCACCTGCGGCAGGATCGAGATCGTGTGGTCGTGCGAGAGGAACAGCGTGTGGCCGTCGGCCGGCGAGGACTTCAGCACCTGCGCCGCGATCTGCCCGCCCGCGCCCGCGCGGTTCTCGACCACCACCGGCGCGCCGAGCTCGTCCTTGAGCTTCTCGCCCAGCGTGCGCGCGATCGCGTCGGTGCCGGCACCGGCCGGGAAGCCGACCAGGATGCGGATCGGCGTGCCGCTCTGGGCCTGCGCCAGCCCGGCCATGCCCAGGGCAGCGGCGAAGAGGCCCACGCTGAGCGCGCGGCGCACCGGTTGGACGCGCTGCATTGAAAAAACCATGATCGACTCCATTCGAGAAGAGAGAAATGCCTACGGGCGGAAGGGTGCGGGCATCGTGCAATAGCCGTGCCTGCCGTGCGGGCCCGGTCCGCAACCTTGAATCGTGCCCGAACAGCCCTATTTTGGATGCAGGAATACCACCATGCGACAAGACAAACTCACCACCAAGTTTCAGGAAGCGCTGGGCGACGCGCAGTCGCTCGCGCTCGGCAACGACAACGCCTACATCGAGCCGGCCCACCTGCTGGCCGCGATGCTGCGCCAGGACGACGGCCCGCGCGCGCTGCTCGAGCGCGCCGGGGTCAACGTGCCCGGCCTCGCACAGGCCGCCGAGGCGGCCATCAAGAAGCTGCCCCAGGTGCAGGGCCACGACATCGTGCAGGTCGGCCCCGAGCTCGGCAAGCTGCTGCAGGCGACCGAGAAGGAAGCCCTCAAGCGCAACGACCAGTTCATCGCCGGCGAACTCTTCCTGCTGGCCGTGGCCGACAGCAAGAGCGACGTCGGCCGGATCGCCAAGGAGAACGGCCTCTCGCGCAAGTCGCTCGAGTCCGCGATCGACGCGGTGCGCGGCGGCCAGGGCGTGAACAGCGCCGATGCCGAAGGCCAGCGCGAGGCACTCAAGAAATACACGCTCGACCTGACCGAGCGCGCGCGCCTGGGCAAGCTCGATCCGGTCATCGGCCGCGACGAGGAGATCCGTCGCGCGATCCAGGTGCTGCAGCGCCGCACCAAGAACAACCCCGTGCTGATCGGCGAACCCGGCGTGGGCAAGACCGCCATCGTCGAGGGCCTCGCGCAGCGCATCGTCGCGGGCGAGGTGCCCGATTCGCTCAAGGGCAAGCGCGTGCTGTCGCTCGACATGGCCGCGCTGCTCGCGGGCGCCAAGTTCCGCGGCGAGTTCGAGGAACGGCTCAAGACCGTGCTCAACGAACTCGCGAAGGACGAGGGCCAGACCATCGTCTTCATCGACGAGCTCCACACCATGGTCGGTGCCGGCAAGGCCGAGGGCGCGATGGATGCGGGCAACATGCTCAAGCCCGCGCTCGCGCGCGGCGAGCTGCACTGCGTGGGCGCCACCACGCTCGACGAATACCGCAAGTACATCGAGAAGGACGCCGCGCTCGAGCGCCGCTTCCAGAAGATCCTCGTGGGCGAGCCCAGCGTCGAGGCCACCATCGCGATCCTGCGCGGCCTGCAGGAGAAGTACGAGGTGCACCACGGCGTGCAGATCACCGACCCGGCCATCGTGGCCGCGGCCGAGCTCTCCGACCGCTACGTCACCGACCGCTTCCTGCCCGACAAGGCCATCGACCTGATCGACGAGGCCGCGGCCAAGATCAAGATCGAGATGGACTCCAAGCCGGAGGTGATGGACCGCCTCGACCGCCGCCTGATCCAGCTGCAGATCGAGCGCGAGGCCGTGCGCCGCGAGAAGGACGAGGCTTCGCAGAAGCGCTTCGGCCTGATCGAGGACGAGATCGCCAAGCTGCAGAAGGAGATCGCCGACTACGACGAGATCTGGCAGGCCGAGAAGGCCCAGGCCCAGGGCAGCGCGCACGTGCGCGAAGACATCGACAAGATCAAGTTCCAGATCGAGGAATGGAAGCGCAAGGGCGACTTCAACAAGGTCGCCGAGCTGCAGTACGGCCAGCTGCCGGCGCTCGAGAAGCGCCTGAAGGAAGCCGAGGCCAGCGAGGCCAGCAAGGGCAAGTCGAGCGCGCCCACGCTGCTGCGCACCCAGGTCGGCGCGGAAGAGATCGCCGAGGTCGTGGCGCGCGCCACCGGCATCCCGGTCGCCAAGCTGATGCAGGGCGAGCGCGACAAGCTGCTCGTGATGGAAGACAAGCTGCACGAGCGCGTGGTGGGCCAGGACGAGGCCATCGGCGCGGTCGCCAACGCGATCCGGCGCTCGCGCTCGGGCCTGTCCGATCCGAACCGTCCCACGGGCTCGTTCCTGTTCCTCGGCCCCACGGGCGTGGGCAAGACCGAGCTCTGCAAGGCGCTCGCGGGCTTCCTGTTCGACAGCGAGGACCACCTGATCCGCATCGACATGAGCGAGTTCATGGAGAAGCACTCGGTGGCCCGCCTGATCGGCGCGCCGCCCGGCTACGTGGGCTACGAGGAGGGCGGCTACCTGACGGAAGCCGTGCGCCGCAAGCCCTACAGCGTGGTGCTGCTCGACGAGGTCGAGAAGGCGCATCCGGACGTGTTCAACGTGCTGCTGCAGGTGCTCGACGATGGCCGCCTGACCGATGGCCAGGGCCGCACCGTGGACTTCAAGAACACGGTGATCGTGATGACCAGCAACATCGGCTCGCCGATCATCCAGGCCATGGTGGGCAAGCCGGGCGAGGAGATCAAGGAAGCGGTCTGGGACGAGCTGAAGAACTACTTCCGCCCGGAGTTCCTCAACCGCATCGACGAGACGGTGGTGTTCCATGCGCTCGACGCGAAGAACATCGAGGCCATCGCGGCGATCCAGCTCAAGGTGCTGCAGTCGCGGCTCGCGAAGATGGACCTGGGCCTCGAGGTGTCGCCGGCGGCGCTGGCCGAGATCGCCAAGGTCGGTTTCGACCCGGTGTTCGGTGCCCGTCCGCTGAAGCGCGCGATCCAGCAGCGCATCGAGAATCCGCTCTCGCGGCTGCTGCTCGACGGCAGCTTCGGGCCGAAGGACACGATCGAGGTCACGACCGATCCGATCCGCTCGCCGGGCCAGTTCGGCTTCGCAAAAGCAGGAAATCCCGGAAAAACCGGGGAACCTGCGGCCGAAGCCTCGGCCTAAGATGGAATGATGAACTTCATTCTTCGCGTGATCCTCGTGATGCTGGGCCTGGTCTTCGCGGCCAGCCTGGCGGTTGCCGTGGTGCTGCTGGCCGCGGTGTGGGGCGTGCGCTACGCCTGGGGCCGTCTCACGGGCAAGCCCGTGACGCCCTGGGTGATGCGCTTCAACCCGCGTTCGGGCTTCGAACGCTTCCGCAGCGCCGCCCGGCCGGCCGAACCCTCGGCTGCCGACGTGGCCAATGCGCGTGCACGTGGCGAGCCGGTGCGCAGCCCGCTGCTGCGGGATCGCGGCGGCAACGTGACGGACGTGCAGGCACGGCCTGCCACGCGCGGCGAGTAATCGACTGCAACTTTTTCGGATCGCGAAAGGCCGGCCTCGCGCCGGCCTTTTCTTTTCTGGCGACCCTCAGGCGTACAGCGCCTCGATCTCGCCCGCATAGGTCTTGTAGATGCTCGAGCGCCGCACTTTCATGGTCGCGGTGACCTCGCCATCGTCGTGGTCGAGCTCCTTCGTCAGCAGGTGGAAGCGCCGCACCTGTGCCACCTGCGCGAGGCGCGCATTGCCACGCTGCAGCTCGGCATCGATCAGCTCGCGCACGCGCGGCAGCTCGACCAGCGAACGGAAGTGGGTGAAGGCCAGGCGCTGCGCCTCGGCCCATTTGCCCACGGTCTCGTAGTCGATCTGCACCAGTGCCGAGACGAACTTGCGCCCCTCGGCGATCACGATGCATTCCTTGACGTAGGGGCTGGCCTTCATCGTGTTCTCGATCTCCGAGGGCGTGAGGTTCTTGCCGCCCGCCGTGATCATGATGTCCTTGAGCCGGTCGACGATGCGCAGTTGCCCGCCTTCCTCGGCCACCACGTCGCCGGTGTGCAGCCAGCCGTCGCGGATCGACGCGACCGTGGCCTCGGGGTTCTTGTAGTAGCCACGGAACACCATCTCGCCGCGGATCTGCAGCTCGCCCTGGTCGCCCACGCGGTGCTCCACGCCCTCGGTCGCCGGCCCCACGGTGCCTACCTTCACCTGGTCGAGCCGGTGGCCGCTGACCATGCCGGTCGATTCGGTGAGGCCGTAGACCTCCACCAGCGGCACGCCCAGCGTGCGGAAGAAGCGCACCACGTCGGGCGGGATCGGCGCGGCGCCGGTCAGCGCCACGCGCGCGTTGCGCAGGCCGATGAAGTTCTGCAGCGCGCGCAGCACGCTCCAGTAGGCCAGGCCGAAGCGCAGCCGCTCGCCCGCGGTCCATTGCGCGCGCGGCTTCTCGGCCAGCGGCGCGCAGGTGGCGAGCGCGCGGCGGTAGAGCGCCTGGCGCAGCCGCCCCGTGTCCTGCATCTTGATGCTGATGGAGGCATGCAGCTTCTCCCAGATGCGCGGCACGCCGAGGAACATGGTGGGCGCGACCTCGCGCAGGTCCTCCTGCACGGTGCGTATCGATTCGCCGAAGTTGACCTGCGAGCCCAGGTACAGCGGCACGAAACTGGTCAGCATCTGCTCGGCCACGTGGCACAGCGGCAGGTACGACAGGTGGGTGGTGCGCGCATCGAGCTGCAAGCGCTCGACGATGCCCGGCACCACGCCGCGGATGTTGCGCCACGAGATCATCGCGCCCTTGGGCGCGCCGGTGGAACCCGAGGTGTAGATCATGAGACCGATGTCGTCGAGCGACTGCGCGGCCAGCGCGGCGTCGACGCGCGCATCGCCCTCGCGCGCCTGCAGCGCGGCACCCGCCGCCTCGAGCGCGGCGAAGCTCAGGAGGCGCTCCCGCGCTTCGGGCCCGTAGCTCGCGAGGCCCTTGGTCTCGATCACGACGATGCGGCGCAGCCGCGGCAGCGCGTCGATGGCCTCGAGCACCTTGTCGGCCTGCTCCTGGTCCTCGCAGACCACGATCTCGATGTCGGCATGGCCGACCACGTAGGCCACCTCGTTGGTCGGGCTGGTGGGATAGACGCCCACGGTCACGGCGCCGATCAGGCCCGCGCCCATCTGCGCCAGCACCCATTCGACGCGGTTCTCCGAGATCACGCCCACATGGCCGCCGCGCGCCAGGCCCAGCGCAGCGAAGCCCAGGCCGACATGGACCGCGCGCCGGTGGTAGTCGGCCCAGCTCAGCGGATGCCAGATGCCGAAGTCCTTCTGGCGGATCGCGATGCGCGCACCCTGCGCGCGCGCCTGCTCGCGCAGCATCTGCGGCAGGCTTCGTTCGGGGAGGGGATGCGTCATGACAACCAGCGCTTGCGCCGCTTGTAGTGCTTCAACTCGCGAAAGCTCCTCGATTCGCCGGCACCGCCGACGCCCAGGTAGAACTCGCGCACGTCGGGGTCGGCCGCGAGCCGCTCGGCGCTGCCGTCGATCACGATCTTTCCGTTCTCCATGATGTAGCCGCTGTCGGCCACGGCCAGCGCGAGGCTGGCGTTCTGCTCCACCAGCAGCATCGACACGCCGCGCTCGGCGTTGATGCGCGCGATGATCCCGAAGATCTCCTCCACCAGCTTGGGCGAGAGGCCGAGCGAGGGCTCGTCGAGCAGGATCAGCTGGGGCTCGGCCACCAGCGCGCGGCCGATCGCGAGCATCTGCTGCTCGCCGCCCGAGAGGTAGCCCGCGAGGCCGCGGCGCCGCTCGTGCAGCCGGGGGAAGTAGGCATAGACGGCGTCGAAGTCGCGCGAGTGCGCGCCGCGGCCGGCGCGCGCGTAGGTGGCGGCCACGAGGTTCTCCTCGACCGTCAGGTCCTCGAACACGCGCCGTCCCTCCATCACGTGCGCGAGGCCGCGCCGCACCAGCTGCTGCGGCGCAAGCCGCTCGGTGGGCTGGCCGTCGAAGGCGATGCGCCCGGCCTCGAGCACGCCGTCCTCGAGCGGCAGCAGGCCCGAGATGGCCTTGAGCGTGGTCGACTTGCCGGCGCCGTTGCTGCCCAGCAGCGCCACGATCTGCCCGCGCGGCACGGCCAGCGACAGGCCGCGCAGCACCTGCACGACCTTGTTGTAGACCACCTCGATGTTGTTGACCTCGAGGATCGGGCCGCCGCCGCCATTGTTCATCGCCGCCGTCCGCTCACTTGTCGAGCGAGATCCAGTCGGATGCCGCCACCATCTTCTGCGCCTTCATGTCGGCGCGGTAGACGCGGCCCACCGGAATGGAGTTGCCCTTGATGGTGATCGGCACGCCGATCAGGCCGCCGGTGTCGAAGTCCTTGATGCTGTTGAGCGCGGCCTTGAGGTTCTTGCCGTCCAGCGGCTTGCCGGCATCGAGGGTGCGCTTCGCGGCCTCGGTGAACAGCATGGCGGTGAGGAAGCCCTGGGTGTAGGCGGTGCTCTGGTACTCGGGGCGCATCGCGCGGATCTTCTCGAGCATGGGCGCCTTGGCCGAGGTGTCGTAGTAGTAGCGGTAGGGCATGACGCCCATGAAGCCGTCGCCGGCCTCGCCCATCTTCATGACGGTGGAGCTGTCCATGGTCCAGAAGGTGCCCATCCACTTGGTGGTCATCCCCATCTGCTTGCCCTGCTGCACGAACTCGGGAATGGGCGCGAGCACGTAGCCGTGGAAGATGGTGTAGTCGGGCGCGGCGCGGCGCAGCTTGATGACCTCGGTCGAGACGTCGACGCTGCCGGCGGGCGTCATGATCTTGACGGGCACCGTGAGGCCCAGCTTCTTGGCGGCGGCCTCGCTCGACTCGATGGGGTCGCGGCCGAACTCGGAATCGGAATAGACGAAGGCCACCTTCGCGCCGGGCTTCTCCTTGGCGATGTGGCGCAGCAGGATGCCGATCATCTCGGTGTAGTCGGGGCCGACCAGGAACTGGTTCGGGTACCTGGCCGGGTCGTTGAGTTCGGTGGCGAACGAGGCGCCGGCCATCAGGATCTGGCCGCTGCGGTCGAGCTCGGGGTTGATGGTCTTCGAGAAGCCGGTCGAATCGCCGTAGTAGAGGTTGACCTTGTTCTGGCTGGTGATCTTCTTGTAGGTGGCGACCGAGACGTCGACCTTGTAGCCGGTGTCCTCGGGCACGTAGCGCAGCTTGCGGCCCTTGATGCCGCCGCCGTCGTTGACGATCTTCACGTAGTCGGCGATGCCGGCGTTGATGCCGATGCCCGCGAAGGCGAACACGCCGGTCATCGGGATCGAGCCGCCGATGACGATGTCCTCGCCCGACTGGGCATACACGCTGAGCGGTGCTGCGAGCGCGGCGCCGGCGGCCACGATGAGTTCGCGGCGGCGCAGGACGGGGGTCTTCTTGTCGGATGCCATGCTTCGTCTCCTTGTCAGTTCTTGAAAGGCCACAGATGAAAGAAACGGCGGATGCGCCGCCACACTTCGGCGAGCCCGTGCGGCTCGAACACCAGGAAGCCGACGATCAGCAGGCCGAAGACGACCGTGCGCACCGGCGACAGGAAGACGGTCATCTCGTGGCCGCCCGGCAGCAGGTCGAACACCAGCTTGAGCAACTCGGGCACCATGGTCATGAAGACTGCGCCGAGGATGCCGCCGAGGATCGAGCCCATGCCGCCGACGATGATGGCGGCGAGGAAGAAGATCGACATCAAGAGCGGAAAGCTCTCGGGCGTGACGACGCGGAAGAAGTAGGCCCAGAGGCCGCCGGCCACGCCGGCATAGAACGACGAGAGGCCGAACGAGAGCAGCTTGTAGCGCAGCAGCGGAATGCCCAACACTTCGGCCGAGATGTCGCGATCGCGGATGGCGATGAAGGCACGGCCCACGCGGGTGCGAAACAGGTTGGCCGCGCCCAGCAGCATCAGCACGGTGATCGGCAGGATCAGCCAGTACAAGCGGAACGAGGTGTCGAGCGCGATGCCGAAGAGCTGCGCGGGCGGCAGCGACAGGCCGGTGGTGCCGCCGGTGAGCTTGAGATTGGCGAACAGGAAGTGGGTGATGAACGAGGCCGCGATGGTGGCGATGGCGAGGTATAGGCCCTTGACCCGCAGCGAGGGAATGCCGACGACGAGCCCGCCCACCATGGCCACGACGCCGCCCGCGAAGAGGTTGAACAGGAAGGGCGTGCCGAAGCGGATCTGCAGAATGGCGACGGTGTACGCACCGAGGCCCATGAACGCGGCCTGGCCCATGCTCACGAGGCCGGTGTAGCCGGTGAGGATGTTGAGGCCGGTGGCGCTCGCGACGTTGATGGCGACGAGGCAGGCGAGGTAGAGCCAGTAGTCGCTGGCCATGAAGGGGAACAGCACGAGCAGGGCGGCGCCGATCCACAACCAGGTCTTCTGGGTGCGGGAGTCGAACAGCGCGGCGTCGGCGACGTAGCTTTGTTTGAGGGTGCCTATGCGCATCGGTTCACCTTTGGATGAGGCGCGAGGATGCGTCGGGGCGCGTGCACAGGACGCCGGGTACTTCCCTCCGCGAATGTCCCCCGCCCTTCGGGCTCCTCCTTGATTTCGCTGCGGGAAGCACCCGGCATCCTGTGCACGAGAAGCGCAGCGGTGGTGCGGCCGGTTCGACCAGCGTGTCCAGGCGCACGTCGATGGGGTACTCCCCGCAGCGAAATAAAGGAGGAGGCCGCAGGCCGGGGGACATTCGCGGAGGGGAGTACCCCGTCGGCGTGAGCCCGCCCCGAACAAGACGATTGCAAGAAGGAAGAGACCCTCATTCAGAGCCTCTCGATCTCATGCGTACCGAACAGCCCGTAAGGCCGGATCATCAGCACGATCACCAACACCACGAAGGTCGCGAGCAGCTTGTATTCGCCGCCGAGGTAGGACCCGGCCAGCGCCTCCACCAGCCCGATGAAGAGACCGCCCACCAGCGCGCCGAGCACGCTGTCCAGACCGCCCACGATCACCACCACCAGCACCGAGAGGCCGAAGATCCCCATCGACGAGGAGATGCCGCCGATCGCGCCGACCACGATGCCCGCGACCGCCGCGATCATGGCCGAGGCCACCCAGGCCAGCGAGAACACGCGCGGCACGTTGATGCCCATCATGTAGGCCGCGCCCTGGTCCGACGCCGTGGCACGCAAGGCCACGCCGCCGCGCCAGAAGCGGAACAGCAGCAGCACCAGCACGATCAGCACCAGCGCCGCGAGCGCGCCGTAGGCCACCTTGGGCGCGAGGAAAGCTTCGCCCACCATCACCGGCGCGCTGGGCATGAACTCCGGCAGCCGGCGCTGGTCGGCGGTCCAGACGATCTCGACCAGGCCCACCAGCACCGAGGCCAGGCCCACCGTCACCATGAAGGCCGAGATCGGCGGCTCGCCCAGCAGCGGGCGGATCATCGTGCGCTCGATCACCGCGCCCAGCAGGCCCGTGCCCAGCACCGAGCCCAGCACCGCGAGCCAGATCGGCAGCGAGAAGGTCGCAGCGAAGGCGAAGAACAGGTAGGCGCCGATCATCAGCATCTCGCCGATCGCGATGTTGACCACCCGCGTGGCCTTGTAGACCAGCACGAAGGCCAGGGCAGCCAGCGCATAGAGCCCGCCGCCGGCCAGCCCGGTCAGCGCGATCTCGAACAGGTAGGCCCAATCCATCACGCCACCGCCGTTGCCGTTGCCGCGGCGGCCGCCGCCTGGCCGCGCAGCCTGCACCGCAGCTCGCCCACGTCGCCCGCGCCCAGGTAGGCACGCACCACCTCGGGGTCGGCCTGCACCTGCGCCGGCGTGCCCTGCGCGATCACCTGGCCGAAGTTGAGCACCACCACGTGGTCCGACAGGTCCATCACCATCCCCATGTCGTGCTCCACCATCAGCACCGTGATGCCCCATTCGCGCCGCACGTCGAGGATGAAGCGCGCCATGTCCTCGGTCTCCTCGCGGTTCATGCCGGCCACCGGCTCGTCGAGCATCAGCACCTTGGGGCGCATCGCGAGCGCGCGCGCCATCTCCACGCGCTTCTGCAGGCCGTAGGGCAGGGCGGCCACGCTGGCATGGCGGATGTGGTCGATCTCGAGGAAATCGATGATCCGCTCCTCGATGTCGCGGCGCAGCTCGGCCTCCTCGCGGCGCGCGCGGCCCAGGTAGAACAGCGCGTCGAACACGTTGGCCTTCAGGTGCACGTGGCGGCCGAGCTTGATGTTGTCGAGCACCGTCATGCCGCGGAACAGCGCGATGTTCTGGAAGCTGCGCGCCAGCCCGAGCGCGGCGCGCTTCGGTGCCGGCAGCCGCGTGATGTCCGCGCCCTCGAAGACCACGCGGCCGGCAGTCGGCCGGTAGAAGCCCGAGACCGTGTTGAACAGCGAGGTCTTGCCCGCGCCGTTGGGGCCGATCACCGCGGTGATCGAGCCGGGCTGCACGTCGAAGCTCACGCCGCTGAGAGCCTTCACGCCGCCGAAAGCCAAGGTGAGCGCCTCCACGCGCAGCACGGGCGCGGCGGCGCTTCCGTCGGCGGGCGAGGTGGCGCGCGGGCGCTCGGTGTCGGCGTGCATGGCGTCGAATCGTGTCCTGTGTCCGGGCTTCTGGACGAGAAGAGAAAAAAGCAAGTGAGCGATGCGTCGCCGCCTCAGGGTTCCTCCGGCATCCGCATCGCGGGCTACTTGGCCGTAGAATTTCTACTCCTCGGTAACGTCCGCGATCTTCCAGACGCGACTTCGCCGCGGCATCAGGACTTACCCCTGCGCGCAAACCCGGATCGCCCCATGACCCTCACCAAGCGCCGTGCCTCCGCCGCCAAGGCCTCTGCCACCGAGGCCGCCGACGAATCGCCCTGGGTGCCCTCGGCCCAGCGCGCGATGCAGCGCGAACTCAAGCGCCAGGCCGTGCTGCAGACGGCGGCGCAGCTGTTCAACGAGCGCGGCTTCCACGCCACCTCGCTCGACGACATCGCCGAGCGGCTGCACGTGACCAAGCCCACGCTCTACTACTACGTGAAGAGCAAGGACGACATCCTGCTCGAGTGCGTGCGCGCCGCGCTGGGCATGATGCAGGAGGGCATCGACGAGGTACGCCGCAACGGCGGCCGCGCGCTCGACCAGCTCATGGCCTGCATGCGAAGCTACTCGGCCATCGTCTGCGAGGAGTTCGGCAAGTGCGTGATCCGCATCGGCGAGGACCCGCTGCCCGAGCCGCTCAAGAAGGAGCTGCGCCGCCTCAAGGCCGGCATCGACCACGAGTTCCGCCGGCTGATCGACGAGGGCATCGCCGAGGGCTCGATCGCGCCCTGCGACCCGAAGATGGCCGCCTTCATGCTGGCCGGCGCGCTGAGCTGGATCGGCCGCTGGTACCGGCGCGACGGCGACCTCACGCCCGAGCAGATCGCCGACCAGGCGATCGCGCTCTTGCTCAACGGCGTGCTGCAGCAGGTGCCCGTGGCACCGGCGCGGCGCAAGCCGCGCGCGACCGCCGCCTGAACTTCCCATGCCATGGAGCAGACAACGATGAACGACACCACCACCCCCGACACCCCGCTCGAGATCGGCCGCGAAGGCGCGGTCGCCACGCTGCGCTTCAATCGCCCCGCGGCGCTCAACGCCATCGACGTACCGATGGCGCAGGCCTTCCTCGCGACGGTGCGCGCCATCGCGGCCGACCGCTCGGTGCGCGCGGTGCTGCTGAGCGGCGCCGGCAAGGGCTTCATGGCCGGCGGCGACCTCGCGCTGCTGAGCGCCGATCCGCAGGGCGGCGCGGCCGCGCTGATCGGCCCGCTGCACGAAGCGCTGGAAGTGCTCGCCACCATCGACGCCCCGGTGGTCGCGCAGGTGCACGGCGTGGCGGCCGGCGCGGGCCTGAGCCTGATGCTGCAGGCCGACTTCGTGCTCGCGGCCGAGGGCACGCGCTTCAACCTGGCCTACGTCAACATCGGCGCGAGCTGCGACGTCGGTGCCTCGTGGGCGCTGCCGCGCTGGGTCGGTTTGCGCCGCGCGCTCGAGATCGCGATGCTCGGCGACATGCTCGAAGCGGCCGAGGCCGAGCGCATCGGCCTCATCAACCGCGTGCTGCCGGCCGATGCGCTGGCCGGCGAGGCGATGGCGCTGGCGCAGCGCCTGGCCAACGGGCCGACGGTGGCGCTGGGCCAGTTACGGCGGCTGATGCGCGGCAGCTTCGAGCGCGAGCTGCAGGCGCAGCTCGCGGCCGAGTCGGCGGCCTTCCAGGTCTGCGCCGCGAGCCAGGATTTCCGCAGCGGCGTCGACGCCTTCTTCGCCAAGAAGCCGGCGCGCTTCGAAGGCCGCTGATCCCTTTTTCCCTTTTCTCGTTCATTTCATCCAGGAGCAGTTCATGACCTCACGCGAGATCTTCGTCGTCGGCAGCGCCCGCACGGCCATCGGCACCTTCGGCGGTTCGCTGAAGGACGTGCCCAACACCCAGCTGGCCACCACCGCGGTCAAGGCCGCGATCGAGCGCAGCGGCGTCGCGCCCGCGGCCATCGGCCACGTGGTGATGGGCAACGTGATTCCCACCGACACCAAGGACGCCTACCTCAGCCGCGTCGCCGCCGTCGATGCCGGCTGCCCGATCGAGACGCCGGCCTTCAACGTCAACCGCCTCTGCGGCTCGGGCCTGCAGGCCATCGTCTCGGCGGCGCAGGCGATCGCGCTCGGCGACTGCGACATCGCGATCGGCGGCGGCTCCGAATCGATGAGCCGCGGCCCGTACTTCGACACCGCCGCGCGCTACGGCGCGCGCATGGGCGACGTGCAGCTGCTCGACTACATGCTCGGCATCCTCCACGACCCGTGGGAGAAGATCCACATGGGCATCACGGCCGAGAACGTGGCCGCGCGCTACGGCATCACGCGCGAGCAGCAGGATGCGCTGGCCGTGTCCAGCCAGCAGCGTGCCGCGGCCGCCATCGCCGCGGGCCGCTTCAAGGAGCAGATCGTTGCGGTCGAGGTCAAGACGCGCAAGGGCGTGGTGGTGTTCGACACCGACGAGCACGTGCGCGCCGACACCACGGTCGAGACGCTCGCCAAGATGAAGCCGGCCTTCAAGAAGGATGGCCTGGTCACGGCCGGCAATGCCTCGGGCATCAACGACGGCGCCGCCGCGCTGGTGCTGGCCGAGGGCGCGCGTGCCAAGGCCGAGGGCCTGAAGCCGCTGGCGCGGCTCGTGGGCTATGCGCACGCGGGCGTGGAGCCGGCCTACATGGGCATCGGCCCGGTGCCGGCCACGCGCAAGGTGCTCGAGCGCACCGGCCTCAAGGTGAGCGACTTCGACGTGATCGAGTCGAACGAGGCCTTCGCGGCCCAGGCCTGCGCGGTGATCCAGGAACTGGGCTTCGACCCGGCCAAGGTGAACCCCAACGGTTCGGGCATCTCGCTGGGCCATCCGGTGGGTGCCACGGGCGCGATCATCGCGGTGAAGGCGATCGCCGAGCTGCACCGCGTGCAGGGCCGCTATGCGCTGGTCACGATGTGCATCGGCGGCGGCCAGGGCATTGCCGCGGTGTTCGAGCGCGTCTGATCGCGGGGCGAGGAACAGAAGCCGGGGTGTGGCGGCATCCTCCACAAGGAGGAGGACCCGACGCCATGCCCCCGCTAATCTTCTGCCTGCCCGGAGAGGAGGAGCGAGTGATTCGAGGAGAGGACTCCGGGTGTGTGCAGCGCGTCGGGCGGGGTGGTCTGCCCGACGCGACATGCCTCTCACCACACCGCTCTGCCTTGCTTCCCGCTTCGCCGCACCGCGCACAATGCAGCCCGTGCAGCGCCATCCCCCCATCCTCGTCGACGAATCCGAGATCGATTTCAGCGCGATCCGTGCCCAGGGCGCGGGCGGGCAGAACGTCAACAAGGTCTCGAGCGCGGTCCATCTGCGCTACGACATCCGCGCGAGCTCGCTGCCAGAGGACCTGAAGGAACGGCTGCTCGCGCTGCGCGACAGCCGCATCACGCAGGAGGGCGTGCTGGTGCTCAAGGCCCAGCAGCACCGCAGCCAGGAGATGAACCGCGCCGATGCCATCGCGCGCCTGCAGGCAGTCGTCGACAGCGTGGCGACGGTGCCGCGCGCGCGGCGCGCCACCAAGCCCACCTACGGTTCGAAGCAGCGCCGGCTCGAAGGCAAGAGCCAGCGCTCGCAGGTCAAGAGCCTGCGCGGACCGGTCCGGGGGGACTGAGCGGCGCCGTGCCGCCGCGCAGCCGCCGGATCTGCAGGGTCAGGCCCACCGCATAGAGCACCAGCAGCACGCCGGTGATCGCCTTGAGTTCGGGCGCATCGGGGCTCGCCAGCAGCGGCGCGCCGAGCGGCAGCCGCGTCAGCGTTTCGGTGAAGGTCGGAATCCAGTGGAACATGAAGGTGGCCGAGTAGGCCGCCAGCTCGGCATGGCGCGCGAAGCGCCCGAAGAGCCGGCCGCGCCCGGCCTGGAAGCCGATGGCCAGCGCCAGCAGGGTCACGATGCCCAGCACGTGCGGCCGGCCGAAGCCGCCATGCTGGAAGATGCCGAAGCCCGTGAGGCAGGTCAGCACCGTGGTCCAGACGTAGAGCCGGCCGAGGCCGGTGCGCCAGGAGATCTCCTTGTAACGGACTAGGGCCAGCGCACCGGCCGCCAAAGCCACCAGGCTGATCGCCGTGTGGAGGATCCCCAACGAAGTCAACCCCAGCCAGACCGTTGCCGCCATGTGCTGCTCCTCATGTTTCGTGGTGCGCGCGATTCTGTCGTGTTCGGCCGGTTTTGGGGAGGGCTGGTTAAGTCCCGCTTAAACCTGCGCCGTGGCGCTGCTTGCACAATCGAGCCCATGACCGCTTTCCCCATGCACTGGCGGCCCGCGCGGGCCGTTGCCCTCGCGCTGGCGCTGGCCGCGGGGCTGCTGGCCGGATGCGGACCCGAGCGTGCCGCGCCGGCCAGCGCGGCGGCCGGCATGGCGCCCGAGCTCAAGTGGGAGGAGCTGATTCCCAAGAGCTGGGACCCGACCCAGCGCTACCGCAACATCAGCCTCGAATCGCTGCGCGACAACGACCCGCGCGCGATCCAGATGCTCGACGAGATGCGCGCGGTCTGGGACAACGCGCCGGTGAACGTGGCGCTCGACGGCGTCGATGGCCGCCTGACCGGCTTCGTGGTGCCGCTGGATGCCTCGCCCGACGGCATTCGCGAGTTCCTGCTGGTGCCGTACTTCGGCGCCTGCATCCACACGCCGCCGCCGCCGGCCAACCAGATCGTGCGCGTGATCGCCCACGAGACGGTGAAGGGTCTGCACGCGATGGACACGGTGCATGTGCGCGGCACCCTGCGCGCGGCGCGCTATGCCTCGGCCGACATGGGCGTGAGCGGCTACGAGATCCGCTCGGCGGCGGTCGAGCCCTTCGTCGCCAAGGCGCAGTAGGCGCAACAGGCGCGCGGCGCGGCTCAGTCCGCGAGCCGCTCGGCCAGGAAATCCAGAAACGAGGTGATGCGCGCCGACAGCTGCGTGTTGCGGTAGTAGACCGCGTTGACCGGCTGGCGCACGTCGACCGTGTCCTTCGCCAGCACCTGCACCAGCGCGCCGCTCGCGCGGTCGGCCGCGGTCATGAAGTCCGACAGGCACACCATGCCCACGCCGGCCAGCGCGAGCTGGCGCAGGGTCTCGCCGCTCGAGGCCGCGAGGCTGGGCACGATCTGCCATTCGTCGCCGTGCGGGCCGCGCAGCGGCCAGCAGTTGAGCGACTCGGGCTGGGTGAAGCCCAGCAGCGTGTGCGTGGCGAGCTCCTCCACCTTGCGCGGCCGGCCCTGGGCCTCGAGGTAGGCCGGGCTCGCGAGCACGCGCAGCCGGTGCGTGCCCAGCGGGCGTGCATGCAGCGTGGAGTCGCGCAGCGGGCCGATGCGGATCGCGATGTCGGTGCGGCGCTCGAGCAGGTCGATCGGCAGGTCGTCGGTGTCGAGTTCGAGCTCGATCTGCGGAAAGCGCCGGCGGAACTCGGCCACCAGCGGCACCACCGCATGCAGCATGTAGGGCGAGGCGGCATTCACGCGCAGCCGGCCCGCGGGCTGCCCGCGGCGCGAGGCCATCTGCTCCTCGGCCTCGTCGATGGCGTCGAGGATGCCGCGGGTGCGCTGCAGGAAGGCCGCGCCTTCCTCGGTCAGCTCGAGCCGCCGGGTGGTGCGGCGCAGCAGCGTGGTGTCGAGTTTCTGCTCGAGCCGGCTCAGCGCGCGGCTCACGCCCGAGACCGTCTGCGAGAGCTGCTCGGCCGCGGCCGTGATCGAGCCGGTGTCGACCACGGTGCGAAAGGCCAGCAGTTCCTCGATCGTGGTCTTCATGGGCGCTCGCTCAGTGCGCGACCCGGGCCTCGGCCTCGACCGGCACCGGCACCTCGATGCGCGGCACCAGCGCGGCCAGCGCCTCGCCGTCGGTGCGGTAGCTGAACAAGAGCGGCCCCGGCGCCAGCAGGCCGGCGCGCTCCAGCACCTGCATCGCGGGCAGCTTGAGGCCGCTCAGGTGCAGCCGCACGCCGCGCGACTCGAGCATGCGGCGGATCGAGCCGAACACCTCGGCGCCGGTGATGTCGATGCGGTTGATCGGCTGGGCGAACAGGCACACGTCGGTCAGGTCGGGCCGGTCGGCGAGCGCCACCGTGAGCGCGCGCTCGAGCGTGGAGGCCGAAGCGAAGTCGAGCTCGGCGTCCATGCGCAGCGCATGCAGGTGCGGCGCCAGCGGCGGCAGCTTCCACAGGTGGCGGTCGCGCAGGCTGCCGTCGGGATGCAGGCCGACCTCGATGATGCGCGGATGCAGGTGGCGGTACATGTAGTTCGCCAGGCTCGCGAGCAGGCCGCCGAGCACGCCCCAGTAGATGCTGGGTGCGGTCGCGATGGTGAGCACGAAGGTGCCGATGGCGATGCCGGCCTCGAGCCGCGAGATGCGCCACAGCGCGGTGAAGCTCGAGGGCTTGACCAGCCCGAGGATGGCCGTCACCACCACCGAGGCCAGCACCGCCTGCGGCACGTGGTAGAGCAGCGGCATCAGCCACAGCAGCGCGCCGGCCACCACCACCACGCTGAACAGCGTGGCCCAGCCGGTCTGCGCGCCGGCGTAGAGCGTGATCGCCGAGCGCGAGAACGAGGAGCTGGTGGGAAAGGCGCCGGTGAAGCCCGAGGCCAGCTTGGCCAGGCCCTGGCCGATCAGGTCCTGGTTCTCGTTCCACAGCGTGCCCGCGCGCGCGTTGTCGACCTTGGCGCTCGAGGCGGTCTCGAGGAAGCTCACCAGCGTGATCATCAGCGCCGGCAGCACCAGCGCGCTGAAGGTGCTGGCCGGCAGCAGGCCGGGCCAGTAGAAGTCGGGCAGGCCCGAGGGCAGGCTGCCGACCACCGCGCCGCCGCGCAGCGCATAGCTGATGCCCCAGCTCAGCGCGGCCGCGCCGGCCACCAGCGCCATGGTGGTGGGAAAGCGCGGCACGAAGCGCTTGCCCAGCCACAGCACGGCGATGCCGCCGAGGCCGAAGGCGATGGCCGTGAGGTCGGGCAGCGGGCCGTCGCCGCTGAGCACCTGCGGGATGGTGCGCCCGGTGAAGCCCAGCAGCGCCGGCAGCTGCGAGATCGCGATCAGCACCGCCGCGCCCTGCGTGAAGCCGATCAGCACCGGCGAGTTCACCAGCCGCAGCATCCAGCCGAAGCCGCCCGCGCCCAGCACGATCTGGATCGCGCCCGACATCAGCGTGAGCCACACCGCCATCGCCACCCATTCGGGGCTGCCGGCCACCGCCAGCGGCGCGAGCGAGGCACCCACGAGCAGGCTGGTGAGCGCGGTCGGCCCGACCGACAGCCGCTGCGAGGAACTGAACATCACGGCGATCAGCGCCGGGAGCAGCGCCGCGTAGACGCCGGTGACCAGCGGCATGCCCGCGAGCGCGGCATAGGCCACGCCCTGCGGGATCACCATCAGCGCGACGGTGATGCCGGCCATCGCCTCGCCGCGCAGCAGCGCGGCAGAGGGGCGCGGCCAGCCCAGGCAGGGAACCCAGCGCGCCAGGCGCTGGCGCAGGGAGGGGGAGGAAGCGGAAGTGGCGGGTGGCGGCGTCATGGAAAGCGGGCGGTCGCGCACGCGGGGCGTGGGCGGGCGCGGCGGGGAAACGAAGGGAGGAGGGCGGAAATGCCGCGACCGCCCGATGTTAAGTGCGCCGCCTCGCCGCGGGCAGCGCGGTTTACCCCGGGCGCGGCGCGCGGCGCGCCTCTACAGCAGCCTGGTGGCGTTCTTCAGCACGTAGTCGCAGCCCTTCTCCTTGACCTTCGAGCTCAGCAGCTTGAAGTTGAGCGTCTGGCCGTCGCCGCCCTTGAGCAGGCCCTTGGCGCCGCTCGCGAAGCCGCTCTGCTGCTGCTTCTGGCCGGTGATCTTGGCCAGCAGCTTGTCCTTGACCGAGGCTGCGTCGCCGCCGCCCAGGTAGTTGTTCTTGATGCAGTACTGCAGCACGCCGGCCGCGTTGCCGACGGTGCTGTTGCCGATCGCGGGCATCGAGAAGCCGAGGTTCTCGGTCAGCCCGCCGGCGCCGCTGCTGCCGCTGTTGCCGGCGCTGGTCGCCGCGCCGCCGCCCATCTGGTTCTTGAGCTGGTCGAGCAGCTTCGATTCGGCGTTCGCCGAGGCGCCGGCCGCGAGCAGGGCGAGCGCGATCAGGGTGGAACGGAACTTCATGGCGACCTCCTTGGTGCGAATGGATATGCGGGCACAGCATACGCCGCCGCGGTGGCGCGAGGAGGTCGCCGAGCTGCCCTCCTCAGCGCGTGCGCGCCGGCCGCTTCGGCAGCAGCGGCTCGCTCACGCCCGCCACGCCGACCAGCCCGAGCACCGTCACCAGCGAGTTCTGCGCGCCCTTCCAGCCGTCGGTCACGTCGATCCATTCGCTGAGCGCGTGGAAGCCGCCGGTCTTGCCGCCACCGCCGACGATGATCGCGGGGATGCCCAGCGCCATCGGCACGTTGGCGTCGGTGCTGGCGCCGGTCAGCAGCGTCTTGTGGCCGAAGGCCGCGTTGGCGCGCGTGGCGGCCTCGACGATCACCGAATCGGGCGGCGTGCGGCCACCGGGCCGGTCGCCGATCAGCTTGGTGCTCACGCTCAGCGTGTTCACGTTCCAGCGCTTGTTCTCCTCGGCCACCGCTTCGTCGAGCGTGGCGAGGATCTTCTTCTCGGCCTCGAGCAGCGAGGCCATGTCGTCCGAGCGGATGTCGATCGCCATGCGCGCGTCGGGCGCGATGGTGTTGACCGAAGTGCCGCCGCCGACCGTGCCGACCGTGAAGGTGGTCTTGGGGAAGCTCGGCGTGCGCACCTCGGCGATCTTGGCGATCGCGCGGCCCATGCCGTGGATCGCGCTCGGCACCTGGCCGAAGGCGCCGTAGCTGTGGCCGCCCGGGCCCTTGAAGCTGACCTCGTAGCGGTGGCTGCCGGTGCCGAGGATCAGCACCGTGCCGTCGGCCGCCGGCTCGAGGCCGACCATGCCGTCGATGTCGAGGTGGTCGCGAAAGATCGCCTTCATGCCGCGCAGGTTGCCCAGTTCCTCCTCGCCGACGTTGCCGACGAACAGCAGGTCGCCCTGGGTCTGGACCTTGTTGTCGTTCAGCACCTTGAGCCAGGACAGCAGCACCGACAGGCCGCGCGTGTCGTCGGAGATCCCCGGGGCGTAGAGCTTGCCGTCGCGTTCCTTGACCTTCACGTCGGTGCCGGCGGGGAACACGGTGTCGAGGTGGGCCGAGACCAGCAGCTTCGGGCCGTTGCCGGTGCCCTTGCGCAGCCCGACCACGTTGCCCTCGGCGTCGATCTTCGCGTCCGCCAGGCCCAGCGCCTTCATGCGTGCGAGGAAGGCCTCGGCGCGCTTCTGTTCCTTGAAGGGCGGCGCCTCGATCTCGGTCAGCAGCTTCAGGTCCTCGACCGAGCGCTCGTGGTCGGCCTTGACCGCCTCGAGCAGCTTCTGGACCGCGGGCGCGCCCATCAGCTGCGTGTAGGCCCGGTCGACCTCGGGCCGCACCTGCGGCGGGTTGGCGATGGCGCCGCCCTGGGCGAGGGCCGCGCCGGCGGCGCAGAGAAGGGCGAGGGCGATGGGAGCGAGGCGAAACGACGAGCGGGGCATGCGGGGGGTCCGGGCGATGGAAGTCTGGGGTTGAAAGAAAAACCGTCGTGTCATCGATTCGTCACGACGGGCCGCCGGCGATTCTTATCGGGGGATGAGCATCGCGCTCGGGTTTAATCTTCTTCGCTGTCAGTTTTTCTAACGATGACGATGAAACGCCACATCCCGAGCACGCGCGCGCTGCTGGTCTTCGACGCGGTCGCGCGCCACCACGGCGTGAGCCGCGCCGCCGAGGAGCTGTGCCTCACGCACAGCGCCGTGAGCCAGCAGCTGCGGCTGCTCGAGACCCAGATCGGCGTGCGGCTGGTGCAGCGTTCCGCGCGCGGCACCACGCTGACCGAGGCCGGCCGCCGCTACCACGGCCAGATCGCGGGCGACCTGCTGCGGCTGCAGGACCACACGCTCGAGGCCATGGCCCGGCGCACGGATGGCCTGCGGCTGATCGTGGGCGCGGTGCCGGTGCTGGCCGAGGGCTGGCTGCTGCCGCGGCTGCCGGGCTTCACCGCGCGCCAGCCGGGCTGCAGCCTGCACCTGCAGGTGTTCCCGACGCTGCTCTACATGGAGGACATGCCCTTCGATGTCGGCGTGCAGTACGACGACGCCGTGTGGCCGGGCGCCGAGGCGCGGCCGCTGATGCCCGAGGCCTGCGTGGCGGTCTGCGCGCCCGGCGCGGCCGGCCGGGACCGGATGGCGCGCGGCGATTTCCGCGATGCCCGGCTGCTGCATCTGCGCACCCGGCTCGGCGCCTGGGAGGAGTGGTTCGCGCAGGCGCCGGCCGCGACGCAGGCGCCCGACAACCTCGTCGCCGGCCATCGCTTCGACCTGTTCTCGATGCTGCTCGAGGCCGTGCGCGCCGACCTCGGCGTGGGCCTGGTGCCGCGCTATTTCGTGGAGCGCGCGCTGCGCTCGGGCGAACTGGCGCTGGCCTGCGCGCACGAGGCGCCGTCGCGCCGCGGCTACAGCGTGTTCGTGCCGCCGAACCGGGCGGCCGATCCGCTGGTGACGGCCTTCGTCGACTGGATCTGCGAGCTGCCCACCCCTTGAGCGGGACAGGGCCTCAGGCGCGGCGGAACAACAGCACGGAGTTCGTGCCGCCGAAGGCGAAGGAATTGCTGATCGCCGCCTCGAGCGCGGGCGCATCGGCGTCGCCTGCGGCCACCAGGTTCAGCGCGCAGTCGGGATCGGCCTGGCCGCCGTTCACGTTGGGCGGCAGCCGGCGTTCGCGCAGCGCGAGGATGGTGATGACCGCCTCGAGCGCACCGGCGCCGCCGAGCAGGTGGCCATGCAGCGCCTTGGTCGAGCTGGTGCGCAGGCCGTCGAGATCGTCGCCCCAGACCGCGGCCAGCGCGTTGCGCTCCACCGCGTCGCCGATGCGGGTGGCGGTGCCGTGCGCGTTGCAGTAGCCCACGTCGCGCGGTGCCAGGCCGGCCTGGCGCAGGGCCGAACGCAGCGCGCGCGCCTGGCCGGGTGCGTCGGGCTTGGTGAGATGGGTGGCGTCGCTGCTCAGGCCCCAGCCGGCGAGTAGCGCATGGATGCGCGCGCCGCGCCGGCGCGCGCGCTCGGCCGACTCGAGCACCACGAAGGCCGCGCCCTCGCCGAGCGCGAAGCCGCTGCGGTCGGCCGCGAAGGGCCGGACCGCCCGCGCCGCCTCGCCGGGCTGGAAGCCGGCCAGCGTCATCATGGCCTGCCAGGCCAGCACCACGCCGGGCACGATCAGCGCTTCGCTGCCGCCCGCGATGGCCAGATCGACCTCGCCGCGCTGGATCGCCTTGGCGGCCTCGGCGATCGCGACCGACGACGAGGCGCAGGCCACCGAGTAGGTGAGCACCGGGCCCTGCACGCCCTGGCGCATCGACACATGGGCCGCCGGCGCATTGGGCATGAAGGCCGGAATGGTCAGTGGCGACACGCGGCCGTTGCCGCGGTAGGCGGCCTCGAGCGCGGCCGCGCCGCCCATGCCGCAGCCGCCGTAGACGCCCACGCGCTGGGCATCGAGGCCGCTGTCGGCGAGGGCGGGAATGCCGGCATCGCGCATCGCGAGATCGGCGGCGGCCACCGCGAGCTGGCTCACGCGGTCGACGCCCGCGAGCTGCAGCTTGGTGAACCAGCGGCTCTCGTCGAAGGCGACGGTGGCGGCGGCGGCCGGCTTGGGGAGTTCGGGGAACACCGGCGCGATGGCCGAGCGGCCCTGCAGCAGGGCTTCGAACAGGGTGTCGGGATGGTCGCCGTGCGGGGCGACGACGCCCAGCCCGGTGACGGCGACCTCCGAGGGCGTGTTCACGCTGGCTTGGCGGCGCGGACCTTGTCGACCAGCACGGCCAGTTCGGCCAGCGTGTCGATGTTGGCGTCCTCGTCGGGCATGGTGATGCCGAAGTGGTCTTCGATGGCGAACAGGAATTCGGCCAGCGCCAGCGAATCGAGCCCGCCTTTCTCCCGCATGGAGGCATGGGGGTCGAGCGTCGACGGTTCGATGCCGTACTTCTCTTGGATCAGGTCCTGCAATTCCTTCAGCGAACTCATCGTGCGATGCCTGTGGTCTCTCTTGCCAGCCGCTGATCGATTGCAATCGATCCCTTCCTCGCTCGGCGTATGTCTAGGGTCGGTGAGCGCCAATGATATCCGCTCCCACTGCAGGGACATGCCGGCCGGAAGGGGGAATCAGCGTGCTCGGTAACCCGGACGCCAGCGCAGCGAGGGCAGCGCGAAGGCCAGGCCCAGCAGCGCGCCGGCCAGCGCATCGAGCGCCACGTGCTGCTTGACCGCCAGCGTCGACCAGGCGATGGCCGCGAACCACAGCCAGTTCAGGAGCCGCGGCCACAGCGGCGTGCGGGCCTCGCGCAGCACGTGCTCGAGCCGCACCGCGGTGAAGATCGCCACCGCCACGTGCATCGAGGGGCAGGCGTTGCCGGCCGCGTCCACGCCCTGCAGCATCTCGAAGCCCGGATAGCCCGAAACGTCGATGGCCAGAGGAGGTATCTGCGTCGGCCACAGATAGAACAGGCCCAGCCCGGTGAGGCACAGCCCGCCGACCCAGAAGCCGTAGACCAGCAGCTCGCGGAAGTTCGGCTGCAGCCCGGGCGCCACGCCCACGTAGAGCCACAGCGACAGGTAGGCGCCCAGGAAGTGCGGCTGGAACGGGACCAGCGCGTCGAGCGCGGTCAGCGGCATCACCGTGACCGGAAAGGCCGGGTTGCGCAGCAGGTGGAAGTAGCCGATGAAGAACAGCCAGGTGAAGACCGTGGTGCCGACCGCTTTCAGGATGAACAGGCTGCGCACGCGGCGCCCGATCTCGGCACCCCAGGTGGGCGTGGCCGGCGCGGCGGGCAGGGGCAGGGGGAGCGGTCGGTTCATGGCGGGGTGGCGGCGATCTTGCCAGAGCCCCGTGACCGCCCGGCGCAAAGCACCTCAGGCGTGGGCGGACGAGGGGCCGCGCTTGCGATGCTGGAACGAAGTCGGCGAGCGCCCGGTGGCGGCCTTGAACATCGCGCAGAAGGCGCTGTCGGTGGCGTAGCCGCTGGCGGCCGCCACCTGGCTCACCGCCATGCCGCGTGCCAGCAGCGGCAGCGCATGCGCCATCACCGCCTGCTGGCGCCATTGCTGCCAGCTCATGCCGAGCTGGTCGCGGAACATGCGCGCCACCGTGCGCTCGCTGGCGCCGATGCTGGCGGCGCGTTCGGCCAGGGTGGCGCGGTCGGCCGGGTTGCGCAGCAGCGCCTCGCAGAGCTGGCGCAGCCGCTTGTCGGCGGGCAGCGGCACGTCGATGCGGATCTGCGTGGCGCGCTCGAGCTCGTCGACCAAAAGCGGCGCGATCATGCGTTCGCGCTGCGGCGCATGCGCGTCGGTGGGCGGCAGGCCGTCGGGCGTGGTGTCCAGCGCCAGCATCAGCGCGCGCAGCAGCGGGCTGATCTCGAGCACCTCGCATTTCTCCCAGGCCGGGCCCAGCCAGGCATGCAGGTAGATGGTGCGCAGCTCGGCGTCCTCGATCAGCATGATGCTGTGCGGCATGTCGGCCGGCACCCAGACCGCGCGCGAGGGCGGCACGATGTAGCTGCCGTCCTGGGTGTTGAGGCGGATCACGCCGCGGGTCGAGAAAGTGAGTTGCGGCCACGGATGCTGGTGCAGCTCGACGAAGGTGTCGGCGCTCAGGAAGTGTTCCTTGGCGCGCAGCGGCCGCACCGCGTCGGGCGCGTACAGGTGCGGCGTGAGCGAGGCCACGCTGGTGACCGGCGCGGGCACCGGGGCCGCGCGCGGCTTGTCGGGGCGCAGGGCGCCGTCCGCAGGGGTGGGGGGCTCGCTTGGCATGGTTTCGACAAATGTTGTCGCGGTATCGCCATTCTGCCGCCGGGCCCGGACATAGCATCGGGGCTTGCCCCGGTTTTTTGTAGCAATCCATGTCTTCCTCCGCCTCGACAACTCCCGACGCCACCGCCCCGACCACCCTGCGCAAGGACGCCCAACTGATCGGCCTGGTCGGGCTGGCGCATGCGATCAGCCACTTCAGCCAGCTGATCCTGGCGCCGCTGTTCCCCTGGCTCAAGGACGCCTTCGGCGTGAGCTACACCGAGCTGGGCGCGGTGCTGACGGTGTTCTTCGTGGTCTCGTGCATCGTGCAGGCGGCCTCGGGCTTCATCGTCGACAAGCTGGGCCCGCGGCCGGTGCTGTTCGTCGGGCTGGGCGCGCTGGGCCTGGCCGCCTTCGGCTACGCGCTGGCGCAGAGCTACTGGATGCTGCTGCTGTGCGCCGTGGTCGGCGGCATCGGCAACGGCGTGTTCCACCCGGTCGACTACACGCTGTTCAACCGCAAGGTCGCGCCCACCCGGCTGGGCCATGCCTACAGCGTGCACGGCATCACCGGCAGCCTGGGCTGGGCGCTGGCGCCGGCCTTCGTGGTGCCGATCGCCATCGCCACCTCGTGGCGCGTGGCGCTGGCCTCGGCCGGCGTGCTCGCGATCGTGGTGCTGCTGGTGCTGTGGGTCTACCGCCGCGTGCTCGACCTCGACGTGAAGGCGGTGCACAAGGCCACCGGCCAGGGCGAGGCCGCGACGGGCGGGCAGTTCGACTTCCTGCGCATCCCGGCCGTGTGGATGTGCTTCGGTTTCTTCTTCTTCTATGCGGCGGTGATCAGCGTGGTCCAGACCTTCGCGCCGGTCGCGGCCGGCCACCTGCACGCGGTGCCGGTCGGCGTCGTGGCGGTGTGCCTCACGGTCTACATGGTGGCGAGTTCGGCCGGCATGGTGGCGGGCGGCTTCCTGGCCTCCGATCCCTCGCGCTGCGAGCGCATCGTGGGCCTGGGCTTCGGCATCGCCGCCGCGCTGGCTTTGGTGCTGGCCTTCGCCGACTTCCCGCCGCTGGTGGTGCCGGTGCTGTTCGGCGCCATGGGCTTCGTCTCGGGCGTGGCCGGTCCCTCGCGCGACCTGCTGGTCAAGCGCTCGACGCCGCCCAATGCCACCGGCCGCGTCTACGGCGTGGTCTACGCCGGCCTCGACATCGGGCAGGCCGTGGCGCCGCTGATCTTCGGCCGCCTCATGGACCATGGCCAGTACGTGGCCGTGATCGTGGGCCTGGCGCTGGTGCAGGGCGTGCTGATCGCGAGCGCCTTCAACGTGACGCGCGTGCGCCGCACGGCGCTGGTGCCGGCCTCGGCCTGAGTCCCTTCGCTCGCAGGGGGCGGCCGATATCATCGGCCGCATGCAGGCCTTGTATCTCTATGTGATCGTCGGCGCGGTGCTGGCGGGATTCGTGCAGGGCCTGTCCGGCTTTGCGTTCAGCATGGTGGCGATGTCGGTCTGGGCCTGGACCCTCGACCCGCAGCTCGCGGCCATCCTCGCGCTGTTCGGCGGCATGACCGGGCAGTTGATCACCGCCTTCAGCGTGCGCCGCCGCTTCGACCGCCACCTGCTGTGGCCCTTCGTCGCCGGCGGCCTCGCGGGCATTCCCTTCGGCGTCTGGCTGCTGCCGCACCTCGACGTCGAGCTGTTCAAGGTCTGCCTCGGCGTCGTGCTGGTGCTGTGGTGCCCCGCGATGCTGATGTCGCAGCGGCTGCCGCGCGTGCGCTTCGGCGGCCGGGTGGCCGACGGCGTGGCCGGTGCCATCGGCGGCGCGATGGCCGGCATCGGCGGCTTCTCGGGCGTGGTGCCCACGCTGTGGTGCACCCTGCGCGGCTTCGAGCGCGACACCCAGCGCGCGGTGATCCAGAACTTCAACCTCACGATGCTGGTGGTGGCCTTCTCGCTGCACGTGGCGCGCGGCGGCGTCGCCGTGTCGACCCTCCCGCTGCTGGGCCTGGTCGCGGTGGCCGTGTTCGTGCCGGTGCGGCTCGGCGCGCGGCTGTACATCGGCATCAGCGAGGCCACCTTCCGCAAGATCGTGCTGAGCCTGCTGACGGCCTCGGGCGTGGCGATGCTGGCCTCGGCGCTGCCGGTGCTGCTGCGGCGCTGAAGAAAAGTCGCGGAACCTTCGCGGGAGGACTGCCTCCAAACCGGCCCGGGGCCTTTCACGGCCCTTTCGTTTTTTCCGGAGCGTCCCCCCGAAATGCGCCTTTGAGCCTTCCTTGATCGCCGCGATGCATGACCACCGTGCATCGCCTTGCCAACGATTCATCGGAGGGCCGGCATGGCTCATCGCACGCACGCACCGCGCCCGGGTTCAGGGCCGGACGCTTCCTTTTCTCTTTCCGCCACCGCCGGCTTCGAGCTGCGCCACGCCAGCCTCGCGCTGTCGGGCGGGACCCTGCTGTTCGACGATCTCGACGAGACCTTCCAGCCCGGGCGCATCGGGCTGGTCGGGCGCAATGGCGCCGGCAAGTCGATGCTGCTCGACCTGCTCGCGGGCCGGCGCGAACCCACCGCGGGCGCGATCGTGCGGCCGTCGCGCTGCGTGCACGTGGCGCAGAACGCCGGCGCCGCGCCGGATGCGGACCTGGCCGCGCTCGCGGGCCTCGCGCGGCCCTTCGCCGCGCTCGCGCGCATCGAGGCCGGCCACGGCACGCCCGCCGACTTCGATGATGCCGAGGGCTGCTGGGACCTGCCCGCGCGCTTCGCGGCCGCGCTCGCCGACGCGGGCATGGCCTTCGCCATCGATCGCCGCGTCGACAGCCTGAGCGGCGGCGAGCGCACCCGCGTCGCGCTGGCCGGCGCCTTTCTCTCGGGCGCCGAAGCGCTGCTGCTCGACGAGCCCAGCAACCCTCTCGATGCCGATGCACGGCGCTGGCTGCGCGAGCGGCTCGCGGCCTGGCGCGGCGTGGTGGTGGTCGCGAGCCACGACCGCGAACTGCTCGAGGGCATGGACCGCATCGTCGAGATCACGCAGGCGGGCGGCCTGCGCGGCTGCACCGGCGGCTGGCAGGCCTACAGCGCCTGGCGCGAGCGCGAGGCCGATGCCGCGCAGGCTCGGCTCGCGCATGCGCGCAACGAGCGCGACGCCGCCTTGCGCGAACTGCGCCGTCAGCACGACGCGCAGCAGCGGCGCAGCGCACGCGGCGCGGCCTGGGCGCGCGATGCCAATCTCGGCGGGCTCTACCTGGGCCGCCTCAAGGGCAATGCCGAAGCCTACGCGGGACGCGAGCACGAGCGGCAGCGCGAGAGCCGCGCGGTGCTCGATGCCGCGGTGCGCGAGGCGGCCGCCGGCGTGGCGCCACCGTCGGCCATCGCGCTCGCATTGCCGGGCTCGGTGGTTCCCGCCGGGCGCCGCGTGCTGTGGCTCGAGGGGGCGGTGCCCGCGCAGCCGGCCGGCGCGAAGCCGCTGGACCTGTGCCTGCAGGGCCCCGTGCGCATCGGCATCGGCGGCCCCAACGGCTGCGGCAAGACCAGCCTGCTGCGCATGCTCGCGGGACGGCAGGCGCCGATCGCCGGGCGTTGCGAAGCACCGCTGCGCTCGGCATGGCTCGATCAGGACGGCGGCGCCGCGATGCCGCCCGATCGGTCGTTGCTGCGGCAGCTCGATGCGCTGCATTCGCCGCTGTCCGAAGGCGAGCTGCGCACCCGGCTCGCGCTGCTCGGGCTCGGTGCGAGCGAGGTGCTGAGGCCGCTCGCGCAACTGAGCGGCGGCGAACGGCTCAAGGCCGCGCTGGCCTGCGCGCTGTGGCGCGGCGAACCGGCCGAGATGCTGTTGCTCGACGAGCCCACGAACCATCTCGACATCGCCTCGGTGCTCGCGCTCGAGCAGGCGCTCAAGGGCTTCCCGGGCGTGCTCGTCGTGGCCTCGCACGATGCGCGCTTCCTCGACGCGCTCGCGCCGACCCATCGCCTGGCGTTCAGCGGCAACGGCTGGACGCTGCGCGAATCGGACAGCCCTTAGGCCGCAGGCAGGATCTCGCGCACCCGCTCCCAGGGCCGGCACATCAGCGTGCCGCGCGGCGACACCACGATCGGCCGCTGCAGCAGGATCGGATGCTCGACGATGAAGCCGAGGATCTGGTCGTCGCTCCACTTCGGGTCGTCGAGATTCAGCGCGGCGTACGGTTCTTCCTTGGTGCGCAGCAGCTCGCGCGCCTTCAGGCCCATCGCGTCGGCGAGCTCGCGCAGCTTCTTCTTCGACGGCGGCGTCTTCAGGTACTCGACGATCTTGGGCTCCACGCCGCTTTCGCGGATCAACGACAGCACGTTGCGCGAGGTGCTGCAGTTGGGCTTGTGGTAGATCGTCATCGGGTAGTCGGTGGTGGCTTCTTTGCGGGTCATGGCGCGATTATCGGAAGCCGCGGCCCGACGCGCGTCACTCGCCGCGTTCCCAGCCCGGCGTGAACGGAAAGCGCTCGGCCCAGAACGCGGCCAGCCGCGGCTCGGCGTCGACGCGCTTCACCACCTCGGCCATGCGCGGCGCCTCGCGGTAGAAGCGCTCGCGCCAGGGGGTCCAGCGCGACATCACGGTCACGTAGAGGTCGAGCATGCCGATGCGCTCGCCCAGCAGGTAGGGCGAGGGCGCGGCGATCTGCGTGTCCATCAGCCGCCAGCAATGGGCCACGCGCTCGGCCGATCGCTCGAGCATCGCGGGCTGCGCCGCCTTGTCGGGCACCAGGCGCGCGGGATCGTCGCGCACCCAGAACATCGAATAGATCGCGGCCGGCAGGTAGACCATCCAGCGCAGGTACTGCGCGCGCAGCGCATCGCCGGGCGCGGGGCAGAGGCCGGCTTCGGGATGGCGGTCGCCGAGCCAGATCAGGATCGCCGCGCTCTCGGTCATCAGCTCGCCCGAGGGCAGCACCAGCGCCGGCACCTGGCGCATCGGGTTGATGCCGGCGATGCGGTCGCGCTCGGCATCGCCTTCCCAGGTCGCGATGTCGACCGTGTCGACCCGGTCGCCGAGGCCGATCAGCGTGAGCGCCGCATGCACGGGCGTGGCGCCCGAGCCGGGCGCGCCGTAGAGCGTGTAGCGACCGGGCGCGGCGGAGGGCGATGAGGTGGGGGATGACGGGGAGGCCATCCGCCCAGACTAGCGCGCCGGGGTTCAGGCCGCCAGCAGCGTTTCGACCTCTTGCAGACCTTTCAGCGTCTTGACGCAGGCCTCGGCCACCTCGGAACCCTTGACCGCGAAATGGCGGTGGAAGTACTTGCGGTGCTCCACGTGCTCGTGGAAGTGGTGCGGCGTGAGCACGGCCGAGAAGATCGGCACGTTGGTCTCGAGCTGCAGCGACATCAGCGTGCTGACCACCGTGCTGGCCACGAACTCGTGGCGGTAGATGCCGCCGTCCACCACCAGCGCGCAGGCCACGATGCCGGCATAGCGGCCCGACAGCGCGAGCCGCTTGGCATGCAGCGGGATCTCGAAGGCACCGGGCACGTCGAAGACGTCGATGCGGTCGCGCGGCACGCCCAGGCGCTCCATCTCCTCGAGGAAGGCGTCGCGCGCCTGGTGGACGATGTCGGAATGCCACTGCGCCTCGACGAAGGCGATGCGCTGGCCGCGCGGTGCGTCCGTCGCGGCAATGGCGGAAAGGGGAAGGTCGTTGATCTGACTCATGGTGTGCCTCTTCAAAAGCAGGTTTCCTGAATCAGGGCGCACGAAACCACGGAGCAGACCGCACGCTCCACGGAAGAAGCGCGCGGGCCGGCCCGCATTTCGCGCTCTCTTTCATCCGGACTGTGACCGTCGGCCCCGGGATCGCACCGGGTCTGCTGACCCCGCGGCTCGTTGCAAGCCGCGGGCGCTCGCGGGCTCATGCAGTACCTTCCTTCGAAGAACACCGCCATCACCGCCGGTGGGGAATTGCACCCCGCCCTGAGAACGCTTGCCCCGGCTCGCACCGGGGCGGTGGCGATTCTAGGCAGGCGGCGCGCCCGGCCCTGTCGCGCACGGGCCAAGACCCCAGGCCGCCGGGGGTGGCCCGCGGCCGGCTCAGCGCGCCGCGAGGAACTCGGCCATGCGCCCGAGTTCGTCGTCGAGCGCCGCGCGGAAGGCCGCGCCGTGCGGCTTGCGGCCCTCCACGTAGCCGAAGGCGGGCTGCGGCCGTCCCTCGGGTGCGCTCACGTTGGCCCAGCCGATCACGCGGTCGTGCCACAGCAGCGGCAGCGCGTAGTAGCCGAACCGGCGCTGCGGCGCGGGCGTGTAGGCCTCGAACTTGTAGGTCCAGCCCCAGAGCAACTCGAAGCGGCGGCGGTCCCACACCACGGGGTCGAAGGGCGCGAGCAGGCGCACCGCGTCGTCGGGCGCGTGGCGGCGCGAGGCCGGGTTCTCGTCGGCCGGCCAGTACCAGGTGGTGCCGTCGATGCGCAGGCTCGCGAGCTCCTCGCGCGCGAGGCGCAGCGCGGCCTGGGTCTGTGCCGACAGGTGCGGCGCGCCGTAGCCGAGCAGCCGCACCAGGTAGGTTAGGCTGCCGGCCGGCAGCGGCGCGTACTTGCGCACGATCAGTTCGATCAGCGCGGCCGCGCGGCGCGCGCGCCCGGCCGGGCTCTCGTCGGCCGGCGCATGCTCGACCGCCTCGTAGATGCGCGTGCCGCTGTCGCGCCGCACCACGCGCAGCAGGCCGCGGTAGTGCATGCCGTCGAGCAGGTGCGTCGACGCGTTGCCCGAGCCGCCCCAATAGTTGCGCATGCGGCCGTGCGCGAAGTGCTGCTCGACCTCGCGCGGATGCACGCGCCCGCGCTCGCGCACGAAGGCCAGCACGTCGGCGGCCTTGCGCCGCGTCTCGGCGTCCCAGGGCTTGGCGGCCTCGCGCGGATGCATCAGCGCCAGGTGCTCGCGCGGCAGGAAGCCGTAGTTGACCAGGCAGTCCTCCTCGATCGCGAGCCGCGTGTAGCGCCGCTCGAGGTCACCCGCGCGGTAGTCGTTGACGCGGTGGCGCAGCGTCAGGTCCTGCGCGCGTGCCGGCGCGCGGATCGGATCGGCCTGCACGAAGCCGAGCTTCTTGATCGCGCCGGGGAGCGTGGTGGGCTTGAACAGGGTGCGCGCCACGGCGTAGCGGCGCAGGTCGTCGAGGCTGGGGGCGGGCATGGGCGCATTGCAGCACAGGCCGCCATGGCCTGCTCGCCCCCGGGGCCGGGCTCAGACCGCGCTGCGATGCCGCTCGATGCAGACGTCGAGCGTCTCGGCCCCCGGCCGCTGCCACCAGTCGAGGTTCGAGAAGATCTCGACCTCGCTGAAGCCCGCGAAGCCGGCGTCTTCGACCCAGCCGCGGATCTTCTTGAGCTCGACCACGCCGTCGCCCATCATCCCGCGGTCGGACAGCAGGTCGCGCGTGGGCGTGAGCCAGTCGCAGACGTGGTAGGCCAAGAGGCGCTCGCGGCCCGCGCGCGCGATCTGCTGCTGGAGCTTCGGGTCCCACCACACGTGGTAGATGTCGAGCGCCACGCCGAGCATGCCGCTCCTGCCGGCATCGAGTTCGTCGCAGAGGTCGAGCGCATGCTCCAGCGTGTTGATGCAGGCGCGGTCGGCCGCCTGCATGGGGTGCAGCGGCTCGATGGCCAGCGGCATGCCGACCTCGCGCGCGTACTCGAGCGAGGCCGCGATGCCGTCGCGCACCTCGGCGCGTGCGCGGGCGATGTCACGGTAGGCCGCCTTGCCGTCGAGCGCGCCGGGCAGCGCGCCGACCACCAGCACGAGGCAGGGCGCACCGAGCGTCTTGGCCTCGTCGATGGCGCGGCGGTTGTCGTCGAGCGCGGCCTTCAGACCCGCGGCATCGGGTGCCGGGAAGAAGCCGCCGCGGCAGTAGCCCGAGAGGCCGATGCCGTGCGCCTTCAGTTGGCGCGCAACCTTGTCGATGCCGACGGCCGCGACTTGGTCGCGCCACGGGCTGATGGCGCGGATGCCGCGCTCGGCGCATTGGTCGACGATGCGGTCGAGTGGCACCTCGGCGCCCGACTGCTTGCGCACCGTAGCGGTGTTGATCGAGAGCCAGTCGTGGTTCTGCGAGAAATCGCGCATGGACGGGCTCACTCCACGCCGTGCAGCGACAGCAGCGTCTTCATGCGCCGCACCGCGAGCTCGGGCTGCTCGAACAGGTTGGCCGCGTCGGCCAGCCGGAACAGCTCGGCGAAGTGCTGCAGCGAGCGCGTGCTCTGCTGGCCGCCGACCATGGTGAAGTGCTTCTGGTGGCCGTTGAGCCAGGCCATGAAGACCACGCCGGTCTTGTAGAAGCGCGTGGGCGCGGCAAAGATGTGGCGCGACAGCGGCACGGTGGGGCCGAGGATCTCGTGGAAGCGCTCGACGCGGCCCGCGGCCAGCTCGCCGAGGGCGGCGCTGGCGGCCGGCGCGATGGCGTCGAAGATGCCCAGCAGCGCATCGCTCTTGCCGTGCGTGGGGTGGCCGCCGTGGCCGTCGCCCGCGATCAGCTCGGCGTAGTTGAAGTCGTCGCCGGTGTACATGCGAACGCCCTGGCCGTCGGGACCGCCGGTGGTCGGCAGGCGCCGGCGCATCGCGATCTCCTTGTCCTTGTCGAGCAGCGAGATCTTGATGCCGTCGACCTTGTCGGGATGGGCCGCGATCACGCCGAGCGCGGTCTCCATCGCGGCATCGACGTCGGTCGTTCCCCAGTAGCCGGCCAGCGCGGGGTCGAACATCTCGCCGAGCCAGTGCAGCACCACGGGCTGCTTCGCCTGGCTCAGGATGCGGTCGTACACGCGCTCGTAGTCGGCCGGGCCCTTCGCCACGCGCACCAGCGCGCGGCTGCACATCACGATCAGCTTGCCGCCGAGCTTCTCGATCGCGGCCATCTGTTCCTCGTAGCCGCGGATCACGTCGTCCACGGTCTTGACCGCATCGAGGTCGAGGTGGTCGGTGCCGCAGCCCGAGGCCACGAGCGCGCCGGGGATGTCGCTGGCGGCGTCGATCGAGCGGCGGATCAGCTCGAGCGAGGTCGGCCAGTCCAGGCCCATGCCGCGCTGCGCGGTGTCCATGGCCTCGGCCACGCCCAGGCCGAGCGCGTAGAGGTGGCGCCGATAGGCGAGGGTGGCGTCCCAGTCGACCGCGCATTGCAGCCAGGGATCGATGGCCGCGAGCGGGTCGGCCACGACGTGCGCGGCCGAGTAGGCGATGCGGTCGAAGCGAACGCCCGCGGGCGGCTTCGGCGGCGTGCTGCCGCGCAGCGCGTAGTCGGCGAGCGCGCCGCCGGCGGTGGGGAGCTTGAGCGAGAGGGCCATGCGGTCGGGTCTCCGGGTCTCAGACCTTCAGCGCGGGCACGTCGACCCAGCGGCGGTCCTGCCACGACTCGAGCGCGGCCTCGACCAGCTGCACGCCCTTGGCGCCCTCGGGCAGGGTCCACTTGTAGGGTGCGTCCTCCACCACGTGGCGGATGAAGTGTTCCCACTGGATCTTGAAGCCGTTGTCGTAGAACTGCGAGTCAGGGATCTCCTGCCACTGGTCGAGGAAGTTCATGGTCTGCTTCTCGTCGGGGTTCCACACCGGGCGCGGCGTGGCCACGCGCGACTGGGCGCGGCAGCTCGACAGGCCGGCCACGGCCGAGCCGTCGGTGCCGTCGACGTGGAAGGTCACGAGGTCGTCGCGGCGCACGCGCGTGACCCAGCTCATGTTGATCTGCGCGATGACGGGCTCGCCGTTGTGGCCGGTGAGCTCGCAGGTGGCGTAGGCCGCGTCGTCGGCGGTGGCCTCGTAGGGCTTGCCGGCTTCGTCCCAGCGCTTGGGGATGTGGGTGGTGCCCAGGCAGCTCACCGACTTCACCTCGCCGAACAGGTTGTCCAGCACGTAGCGCCAGTGGCACATCATGTCCAGGATCATCCCGCCGCCGTCTTCCTTGCGGTAGTTCCAGCTCGGGCGCTGGATGGGCTGCAGGTCGCCCTCGAACACCCAGTAGCCGAACTCCAGGCGCACGCTGAGCATGCGGCCGAAGAA
>Ga0209025_1001064_pt1 | contig 39879 bp, 25 predicted proteins | sample AraplaMF_Col_mLB_FD_184256 | JGI IMG/M metagenome (GOLD analysis project Ga0209025, IMG submission 184256) | Arabidopsis root microbial communities from the University of North Carolina, USA - plate scrape MF_Col_mLB (SPAdes) (version 2) | ecosystem: Host-associated > Plants > Roots > Endosphere... | reverse complement strand
GTCCGCTGCAAATCGTGAGCGGCATCGTGGAGCGCCGCCACACCCTCCCGATCCTGGCCAACCTGCTGATTCGCAAGTCCGGCTCGAACGTGTCCTTCCTCTCGACCGACATCGAGATCCAGATCACGACCCATGCCGAATGCGGCGTCGGCAGCGACGACGTGGCCACCACCGTGGCCGCGCGCAAGCTGCTGGACATCCTGCGCGCGATGCCCGATGGCGACGTGGCGCTGTCGCTGAACGACAAGCGCATGACCGTGCAATCGGGCAAGAGCCGCTTCGCGCTGCAGACGCTGGCCGCCGAGGAATTCCCGACCGTTGCCGAAGCCGCCGAATTCAACGCGAGCGTGAGCCTGCCGCAGAAGACGTTCAAGCATCTGCTGGCGATGGTGCATTTCGCGATGGCCCAGCAGGACATCCGCTACTACCTCAACGGCATGCTGCTGGTGGTGGACGGCAAGAAGGTAATGGCCGTGGCCACCGACGGTCACCGCCTGGCGTACTGCGGCGTGGAGCTCGAGAATGAAGCCACGGGCGTGGGCTCGCGCCAGGAAGTCATCATCCCGCGCAAGACCATCCTGGAACTGCAGCGGCTGCTGGAAGACACCGACGATCCCGTGCAGGTGCAGCTGGCCGCGAACCAGATCAAGTTCACGTTCGCCAACGTGGAACTGATCAGCAAGCTCGTGGAAGGCAAATTCCCGGACTTCCAGCGCGTGATTCCGAAGGGCTACAAGAATGCGTTCGCGATCGACCGCGTGGTGCTGCAGCAGGCGCTGCAACGCACGGCCATCCTGACCACCGACAAGTTCAAGGGCGTGCGCTGCATCCTCGACACGCACGTGCTGAAGATCAGCTCGACCAACGCCGATCAGGAAGAGGCGCAGGAAGAGCTCGAACTCGACTATTCGGGCGATGCCCTCGATATCGGGTTCAACGTGACCTACCTGCTCGACGTGCTCGGCAACCTCAAGAGCGAGCAGGTGCAGGTCAGCCTCGGCGACTCCAATTCGAGTGCGCTGATTACCGTGCCGGAAGACGACAACTTCAAGTACGTCGTGATGCCGATGCGCATTTGATGGCCAGCACGAGCGCGCCATCCATACACAATCGGGCACACACCGCACCAGGGGCCGGATCCACGGGATCCGCCCCTTTTGCCGTTTTTAAGTAACCCGCAGATGCGGACCATCCGTACCCGCCGCCATCCGGCGCCGGTTCGGATTCCCCCGTATTTGCCGTCAGTATCGTGAGTAGGAAAACATGACCGATCAGCAGAAACCGCAGCAGGAAAACACTTACGGCGCCTCTTCGATCCAGATCCTGGAAGGCCTGGAAGCGGTGCGCAAGCGTCCCGGCATGTACATCGGCGATACGTCCGACGGCACCGGCCTGCACCACCTGGTGTTCGAGGTGCTCGACAACTCGATCGACGAAGCGCTGGCCGGCTATTGCACCGAGATCCTCGTCACGATCCACAGCGACAACTCGATCTCGATCGTCGACAACGGACGCGGCATTCCGCCGGCGGTGAAGTTCGACGACAAGCACGAGCCGAAGCGCAGCGCGGCGGAAATCGCCATGACAGAGCTGCACGCCGGCGGCAAGTTCAACCAGAACAGCTACAAGGTGTCGGGCGGCCTGCATGGCGTGGGCGTGTCGTGCGTGAACGCGCTGTCGAAGTGGCTGCGCCTGACCGTGCGCCGCGATGGCCAGGTGAACCTGATCGAGTTCGCCAAGGGCGAGGTGCAGAACCGCATCATCGAGACCGTGGAAGGGCCGGACGGCCAGCCCGTGGAAGTCTCGCCGATGAAGATCGTCGGCGCCACCGACAAGCGCGGCACCGAGGTGCACTTCCTGGCCGACGAGGAAATCTTCACCAACGTCGAGTTCCACTACGAGGTGCTGTCCAAGCGCATCCGCGAACTCTCGTTCCTGAACAACGGCGTGCACATCAAGCTGGTGGACCAGCGCACGGGCAAGGAAGAGGACTTCGCGTTCTCGGGCGGCGTGAAGGGCTTTGTCGAGTACATCAACCGCGCCAAGACCACGCTGCACCAGAACATTTTCTACGCGAACGCCGAGAAGGATGGCATTGCCGTGGAAGTGGCCATGCAGTGGAACGATGGCTACAACGAGCAGGTGCTCTGCTTCACGAACAACATTCCGCAGCGCGACGGCGGTACCCACCTGACCGGCCTGCGCGCGGCGATGACGCGCGTCGTCAACAAGTACATCGAAGAAAACGAGATCGCCAAGAAGGCCAAGGTGGAAACCAGCGGCGACGACATGCGCGAGGGCCTGGCCTGCGTGCTGTCGGTGAAGGTGCCCGAGCCGAAGTTCAGCTCGCAGACCAAGGACAAGCTCGTGTCGTCCGAGGTGCGCCTGCCCGTGGAAGAACTGGTCGGCAAGGCGCTGACCGACTTCCTGCTGGAAACGCCGAACGACGCCAAGATCATCTGCGGCAAGATCGTCGACGCTGCCCGCGCCCGCGAGGCAGCGCGCAAGGCGCGCGAAATGACGCGCCGCAAGGGCGTGATGGACGGCATGGGCCTGCCGGGCAAGCTGGCTGACTGCCAGGAAAAGGATCCGGCACAGTCTGAACTGTTCCTGGTGGAGGGTGACTCCGCAGGCGGCTCGGCCAAGCAGGGCCGCGACCGCAAGTTCCAGGCAATCCTGCCGCTCAAGGGCAAGATCCTGAACGTGGAGCGCGCGCGCTTCGACAAGATGCTGTCGAGCCAGGAAGTGCTGACGCTGATCACCGCGCTGGGCACGGGCATCGGCAAGGAAGACTACAACCTCGACAAGCTGCGCTACCACCGCATCATCATCATGACCGATGCGGACGTGGACGGCTCGCACATCCGCACGCTGCTGCTGACGTTCTTCTACCGCCAGATGCCCGACATCATCGAGCGCGGCTACGTCTACATCGCCCAGCCGCCGCTGTACAAGATCAAGCACGGCAAGGACGAGCGCTACATCAAGGACGACACCGAGCTGAACGCGTACATGCTGAAGCTGGCAATGGAGAAGGCCGCGCTGGTGCGTCCGGACGGCAGCGAGATTGCCGGCGACGCGCTGGGCGAACTGGCACGCCAGTACCAGCTGACCGAGGGAGTGATCGGCCGCCTGTCGCGCATCGTCGATAGCGACGCCCTGCGTGCCATCGCCGACGGCGTGGTACTGGACCTCGACAGCGCTGCCGCCGCCGAGGCATCGGCCGTGGCGCTGAAGGCCAAGCTGGCCGAAATGCACGCCAAGACGCTGCTCGGCGCCGCCGTGAACGATGACGGCACCGCCGACGTCTACGCGCAGTTCGACGAGAAGACCGACAAGCATCGCCTGATGATCGCGCGCCGCCACCACGGCAACGTGCGCCTGTCGCACCTGGATGCGGACTTCGTCCATGGCGCCGACTACGCGGCGCTGGCCCGCGCGGCAACCACGTTCCAGGGGCTGATCCCCGACGGCACGAAGGTCAAGCGTGGCGAGGGCGAAAAGATGCGCGAGCAGACCGTGGCGGATTTCCACCAGGCCATGCAATGGCTGCTGACCGAGGCCGAACGCGGCGTCTCGCGCCAGCGCTACAAGGGCCTGGGCGAAATGAACCCCGAGCAGCTCTTCGAAACCACGCTCGACGTAACCCAGCGCCGCCTGCTGCGCGTGCAAATCGAAGACGCCATCGCGGCCGACCAGATCTTCACGACGCTGATGGGCGACGAAGTGGAACCGCGCCGCAACTTCATCGAAAGCAACGCACTGGTGGCGCGGAATATTGATGTTTGAGGTGGTGTAGGATCTCAGAAAAGTTGATGTTTTTTACAAATAAGTGAAGCGATCGTAGGGAATCGGAATTAGCTGGACTACGTTCCGTTTTGCTGGACTGGCGCGCAGCACGTACTCCATTTGTAGGAGAGCTGCCGTAGTCACTTCAACCGATCTGCAAATCGTCCAGGGTCGGATCGCGCCGCCGCATCAATAGAATCAAGGGGTTACAGGCGTCGTCTGCAACCCCTTTGTTCCTTGTGGCGGCCCCTGTAGGCACTGTTGTAACCCTTTTTCAATCTTCGGGCAGCGTCGACCGCCGCCGCGGATAATCGACTGCCGAAGCCATGCATCACTTGGCGGCCGAGCACTCGTGCGCTTTGTCTGGTACGCGCTGCAGCACTGGAAAGGCAAGCGCGCGGCAGTTGGTCATTAAGACTGCGGGCGGCTAGGCGCGGACTAGCTGACCACGGCCTGTCCGAGGTTGACCGCCACGACGTCCCCTCCCGCCTGTGTCATTGTTGCTTCTGTCAGCACATCGTTCACCGAACGCGCGACCACATACCGTGTCGGGTTTCCGACCAGTTGCGGTCGTCGAAAGCCACATGATGAACGGCTGCTTTGGCGAAATCTAATAACAAGCCGTGTCGGTGGAAGGCCGCCCGAGAAACCGAGAAACTCGCGATAACGGCTTTTATCGCGAGTTTCTGGTCAGCCGACCCGCGGGGTCGCCTGGCGCACGCCTGAGCGTGGCAGGCTCCATGAGGATCCTTGGCGGGACGGCCGGGCAGGGCCCGCCGCCGCGCTCAGGCCGTCAGCTCGAGGCCGGCCGCCGCCTGCTCGACCAGCGCGGCGGTGAATGACCCTTAGATGCCAACCGCAGATGCATCGATCTTGGTTCCCGACTTGATCATCTCGTAGACCAACGCCACCAGTGGTGCCATGGCCTGCTGGTCGTTCTTCATCACATGCTCGGCCAGATCGGAATGCGAGGTCATGGCCCGTACGACGGCGGACTGAACCGTGCCCTTGATGTTGCCGCTCATGGCTACCTCGCGTGGGTTGTTCTCGACCTGGGCCATGGTGTTGGCGTCCTCGCGGGCGATGTCGGCGATGTGGTTTACGAAGGCGACCTTGTCGGTGAGCGGCGTGGCCTCACCGAAAATCGAGTTCAGGCGCGCAATCACCTGACGCAGGTAGACCGGCAGCGCGGCTAGGCCGCCGCCACCGGGGCCCACTGGCTTGAGGATCCGGTCCTCCTCGTTGCCTTGGCCGGGGTCAGGCAGCTCCTGGGGCTTGATGTCGAAGCCGGTCAGCAGGAGCGCAGAGACATCGACCTGGTCCGGCGGCACGCCTTCCAGGCGCTTGGACAGCAATCGGGCGAAGCTGGCGAAGCCTTCCAGGTTGGCATCGCCGAAGTCGATGGTCTGGGCGATGTAGGTATAGAGGGTTCCAAACCGGGCCAGCCCCGACTTGAAGTCCAGCAACTGTTGGAGCGTCTCGGCGGCTTCGTTGCGGCGGGCATCGGCGGCCTTCATGCCAGGCTCGTTGCCCTGGGCCTTGGCGGTCTCATAGGCGGCCTCGGCCAACTGGATCTCGCCGCGCAGCTTACGTAGGCGGTCGTTAAAGCGCTGGGTCGGCGCACTGGTCGCAGCGTAAAGCTCCTTGTGCTGTGCCTGCTCGCCAGCGGCGTAGGCCGCCGCCGACTTGAAGCGCACGGCAGTGAAGGCATCCACCTCGGCCGGCGTGTAGATGCCGGCCTTGTCCAGTTCGGACTGGAGATCGTAGACCACGTTGGCATCCTGGACGGTCTGGATCCGGGCGCCGGCGTCGTACTTGGCAAACGCGTCCAGCACTACCTGCGGGTCGTTGACGAAGTCGATGACGAAGGTGGTGTCCTTGCCCGGGGCGATGCGGTTGAGGCGGGAGAGCGTCTGGACGATTTCCACCGGGTTGGCGATCTTCTTGTCCAAGTACATCGCGCACAGCTTGGGCTGGTCGAAGCCGGTCTGGAACTTGTTGGCCACGATCATCACACGGAACTCGGGGCGGTCGAAGACTTTGCGCAGGTCCGAACCGTACTGGCGCGGGTTCATCGAGCTTTCGGTGAACTGCTCGTCGTCCTGGGCGGAGAAGGGGTCGTCCGCCAGGTTGTCGTCCGAGGGGTGCTTGACCTCCTTGCCTGTCAGCGAGCCGGAGAAGGCAACCAGGGCCTGGAACGCCTTGTGCTGCGGATGCGCCTCGATGTACGTGTCGAAGGCCCGCTTGTAGCGGACGGCGGCCGCTCGCGAGGACGTCACGATCATTGCCTTGGCCGTGCCGCCCAGGAGCGGGGCGAGGTTGGCGGCAAAGTGCTCGACGATAAACTCGACCTTCTGGGTGACGTTGGTCGCATGGAGCGAGAGCCACTTAGCCAGGGCGCGCTTGGCCGCCCTGCTGTCCACGCGCTTGCCGTCCTTGGCCGGCTCGGCCAGGTTGAACGCGGTCTTGTAGGGCAGGTAGCCCTGGAGCACGTCGAGGATGAAGCCCTCCTCAATGGCCTGACGCATCGGGTACTTGTGGAAGGAGACCGGCAGGTTGTCCTTGCTCGCCGGCTCGCTCGGGTCGGCCGGACGGCCGAACAGGGTCAGGGTGGCGTGCTTGGGCGTGGCGGTGAAGGCGAAGTAGCTGACGTTCTTCGGGCGCACGCGCGAGGCCTGAATCTTCTCCAGCAGCTCCTCGACGGTCAGGCCCTCCATCGCCTTGGCATCGCGCAGCGCCAGGGTAGCCTGGAGCTTGGAGGCGGCGGTGCCGGTCTGGCTGGTGTGGGCCTCGTCGATGATGACCGCAAAGTTACGGTCGACGAGCTTCCCGTTGGTCAGGATCTGCTCCATCGCATAGGGAAAGGTCTGGATGGTCACGACGATGATGGGGGTCTGGCGCTCCAGCGCCTCGGCCAGCTCGGCGGACTTGCTCTTGCCGGTGTCCTTGTCACCGATCGCGGCGATCATGTCGTGCTGGTGGTCGATCTGCTGGACGGCGTCCTGGAGCTGCTTGTCCAGCACGGTGCGGTCGGTGACCACGATGACCGAGTGGAACAGGCTGTCGCCAGTCGTCGTGCGCAGGCGGATCAGGTCGTGTGCGGTCCAGGCGATGGTGCTGGTCTTGCCGCTGCCTGCCGAGTGCTCGCACAGGTAGGGCTGGCCGGGGCCGTTGGCCTTGGCGTCGGCGATCATCCGGGTCACGGCATCCCACTGGTGGAAGCGCGGGAAGATCAGCGTCTCCTTCCTGTGGTGGTTGCCGGCCAGGTCAACCACGTCCTTTTTCTCGGTGTAGACGAAGCTGTGGAAGATGCGCAGCCAGTTGTCGCGCTGGCACACCTGCTCCCAGAAGTGGGCGACCGGGTACTCGCCGTCGGCGCGCAGCGGATTGCCGGCATGGCCGTCGCGGCCTTGGTTGAAGGGCAGGAAGTAGGTATCGGCCCCGGCCAGCTTGGTCGCCATCTGGATGTCGCTATCCGACATCGCGAAATGGACGACCGCGCCGCGCTTGAAGGTGAGCAGCGGCTCGACGCGACGGGTACTCGGGTCCACTGGCAGGCGGTCGTTCTTGTATTGGTCCACGGCCGCGCCCGCGGACTGGGTGAAGTCGGTCTTGACCTCCATCGTGGCCACCGGGATGCCATTGATGAAGAATACTAGGTCGATGGCCAACTGGCTGCCGGGGCGGTACTTCAACTGCGGCACCACACGCAAGCGGTTAGCCCCATAGCGCTCCCAGGCAGATGCGTCGCGCTTGTCCTCGGGCAGGCCCTCGCTCAGGCTGATTTCGCCCGCACCGGCCAGCTTGATGCCGCGGCGCAGGACGTGGACCGTGCCTTCCTTGTTCAGGGCCTGGTCCAGGCGGTCCATCAGGGTACCGGTGGCCTTGTCACCGTTGCCCGCCACTAGCTTCTCCCACCGAGACGGCTGTGTGGCCTGGATCCACGCTACTAGGTCCTCGGGGTAGAGGGCGTAGTTCTGGTCATAGCCCGAGGTTTCGCCCACCAGCCAGCCGCGCGTGGCGAGCTGCTGGACGATGTAGGCCTCGAAGTACTTCTCGCGGTGGGCGGTGTCGGTAAAGGCTGGGTGCATGGCTTGTCCTTACGCAGCGTTGCGTAGGTCGTTGCGTAGGTCGATCTTGCCGGTAACGGCGGCGGTAATGAGAGCGGTACGGTGCTCGCGCAGCAGTTCGATCGATCGCTCGGTTTTGGCAATGAGGATGTCGATACGGGAGGTTACTGCCGCAAGCTTAGAGACGATCCTGCCTTGTTCTTCAAGGGGCGGGAGGCATACTCGTACGTCTCGAAAGTGTTCCCAATATAGGCGACTTCGGAAATCTGCAATGCCGCGCGAAAAGCGACGCATCTCTTCGATGGCCATAGGCGTTCGCAGAAGTAGCTCAACGTAATTCGTGTTTATAGGAACCTTGGGCTCCGCGACAACGTACGCGGGGCTAACTTGTCCAATGACGCTTACGGCGCCGAATGCCCCCTGCCAAGCACGCATCATGTTGTATGCGAGATTTCCAGGGCTGACTCTCTTGTACTTTGACCGATCTTCGATGTGAGTCACCTTGCGGTTTCGCTCTGTCTCGTCAAGCTCGTCGTCAGAGATGCCGTCATGAATGGAAATTGAAAGTACAGGCAGCTCCGGGGAGCCAGCTCTGGCTACTTCGCGAAAAGCCGTCGCCAACCGAGCTACTGTCCAATGCTCCGGTACATGCCCCAGCCACTCGACCCCGCTGTCTTTCATTGGCACATTAGCACCCAGCCCCTTTGTCACCGCGTTCGTGATCAAGGCCTGACGCTTTTCGCGCAGCAGGTCGATGAAACGAGTCTTCCTGATGACCAGCGCATCGATGCGGGCCGTGGCGCTGTCGAGATGATCGGCTATCGCTGATTGTTCCTCGAGCGGAGGAAATGCGGCCATCTCATTCAAATATTGATGCTGATCCAGATTCTGGATACCAGAAGTCTGCTTGATGGACTGCACGTTGATGCGAGCCGCATACGCTGCATGATGCTGGTAGTTCCAGAATCGAGGCTCCATGCCAGGGGCAAGTTCAACTTTCGCGACGAAGTTGGAGCAGATTGCCTGCTGAATTCGGTCGTAGAGCACAACTTGCCCGACTGGCTGATTTTCGCCGCCTCCGGACTTCTCAAGCAGAAGGTTGCCTCGCTCTAGAAGCCGACCAACTCGTTCCTTTTGCGAAACGGCCCGCAGTGTAGGGATCTCGGCATTGACCCTGAGGGTGGGCCTATCGAAGTCCGCAACCCGTACGCATTCAATGTCGTCCACCCCATTGGGCTCGCCACCCCAAAGGCCATTCTGACATAAGGTCGTTGACTGCTTGAATCTGAAAACGCCCCAATGCGCGGGGACCTTCCCCAGCCACTCGACTCCGCTATCCTTCATCGGCACGCTCATTCCGACACCTCATCCAGCAGTGCGGCGATTTCCCCTTCTACGGCCTTCAATTCCGCATCGATCTCGTGGAGGTCGCGCGGTCGCACATGCTTGTAGAAGTAGCGGTTGAAGTTGATCTCGTAGCCGACCTTGCCGACCTTGCCGTCGCGCTCGTCGGTGTAATTGGCATCCACCCAGGCGTCGCGCGCGTGGGGCAGCACTTCGGCCTCCATGTAGGCGTCGATTGCCTGGTTAAGCGGCACGCTCTCGAAGTCGTCCAACTCCTTGTCGGGCACAGGATTTCCGTCCTCATCTCGCACCTCCTGGGCGTGCGGGTCGCGTATGCCCAGGGCACTCTCTAAGGCACCGGCCAGCGGCTTTCCGACTTTGCCCAGACCGGCCTTCTTGGCGGCTGCATGCAGGATTGCCAGCCACTCATAGGGATGGGTCTGGTCTAGGTGCTTCCGCAGCAAGGCGAGCCAGCCGGCCTGCTCCGTGTCGTCCAGCTTGGAGAACGGCTTGCTAGCGGCGAGGGTGGCCAGCGCATCCTCGGTGACATGGACGGTGAGGCGCAGCGGCCGCTGGACCTTGATGCGGCGGTAACCGAAATCACGGTAGTCCACTATGCGCACGTTCTCGCGTGCCTCGAAGTCGGCGTAGAGGCGGGCAATGGCCTGGATCTGATCGTCGCTGATGAAGCGGCGCTTGTTGCCCTCGGACTTGCGCATCGGGCTGTGGAGGCCGGTGGCGTCGATCAGTTGGACCTTCCCCTTGCGGGCGTCGGGCTTCTTGTTGGTCAGTAGCCAGATATAGGTGCCGATGCCAGTACGGAAAAAGATGTCCGTGGGCAGGGCGACAATGGCCTCGATGTAGTCGTTCTCGAGCAGCCAGCGGCGGATCTCGGTCTCACCCTGACCAGCGTTGCCGGTGAACAGCGGCGATCCGGACAGGATAATGGCCGCGCGGCCACCGCCCTTGGCGGGCCGTTCAAGCTTGTCGACCAGGTGCTGAACGAAGAGCATCGAGCCATCCGACACGCGCGGGGTGCCGGCGCCGAACCGGCCCTCGAAGCCCTTCTCCTTGGCCTCGCGCTCGACAAACGCCTGGTCCTTCTCCCACTTCTTGCCGAAAGGTGGATTGGAGAGGCAATAGTGGAAGTGCTTGCCGGAGAAGGCGTCTTGGGACAGCGTGGACTTGGGACCGGCGATGTTGGCCGACAGGTCGCGGGAGGGCTCTGTTTCCAGGCGGCGCAGCAGCATGTTTGCCAGTGCAACGGCGTGGGTCTCTGGTTCCAGCTCTTGGCCAAAAGGAATCAGCACAGGCGGGGCCTTGCCCTGGGCGCTGAACCCGTCGACGTGGTTCATCGCGTCGGTCAGAAAACCGCCGGTGCCACAGGTTGGGTCGTAGAGGGTACGGATCAGGCCGGGGTTGTTGCGGAACAGTTCATCGTCCGGATCCAGAAGCAGGGTGGTGGCCAGGTGGACCACGTCGCGTGGGGTCATGAAATCTTCGGCCGCCTCGTTGACCTCGGCACCGAAGCGGCGAATCAGATGCTCGTAAATGTTGGACATCACCCGGTCTGGAATGACATCTGGATGCAGGTCGGTGCTGGCGAAGTTCTGGCAGATTTTGAACAGGATGTCCGCGCGGGCCAGGCGCGCGATCGTGTCCGAGAAGTTGAACTGCTCGAAGATGATGCGGGCGTTGTCCGAGAAGCCAGCGACATAGGCCTCAAGGTTGGACTTAGTTTTGGTGGCGCCCAGGGTGTCCAGCGCGTACAGCGAGGTGTTGTAGAACGGCAGCCTGGCGGTCTGGCGCAGGATCAGGTCGATATCCAGACCCTTGTCCTTGAACTTCTCGTGGGCCTGGCGGACAGCGTCGCGGGTGGGTTCGAGTACGCACTCCAGGCGGCGAAGCAGCGTGAACGGCAGGATGATCTTGCCGAAGTCGGTGTGCTTGAAGTCGCCCCACAGGTCCTCAGCGTTCTTCCAGATGAACGCGGACAGAGTGGTGTCGGTGGCCTTCGTGGCCTCGATGGCGGGAGCTATGTTGGTAGCTTGCTGAACGTCGTTCATGTCGATTTCTGTTACGCGGAATTCTTTTTCGATGAGCGGGATTGGCCAGACCGGTTCCCCCCGGCAACGGCGTCCCGAGTGAGCATGGAACTTGGCGCAGATGCCCCGTTCGGAAAGTGAATTTTTATGCACTTCTCGATCATTATTGGCGACCCACGCCGTAAGGGCGAAATTTTAATGCCTGAGGGGACCGACATTACGGGTCGAAACATGAACACTCATGACGCCAACCGTTTGGCGGGGTCAAAAACTTGATGGCAGCCGCTCGGTCGCGGATGGCCACAAGCAGGTATTGACAGCTATGCTGACATGCCGAACTCGAGACTGACCGTGCCATACGGCGGTGCCGGTGAAACGCCGCTATGCGGTAATGAACGCCATCGGAGCCCTTCGACCCCAGCGAGCCGGCCTTGGCCTTGGAGTCGGTGCGGACATTGGGGTGCCGAAGCCGAGGTTCGCCAAGCCCGACCGCACGTGGTCTAAGTGAAAGTCAATATGGGCGTTTCGACCTTCACTAGGGTGCGCGACTGGCAGATACCTGTATGCATGGCCTCTGGTTTGCAGTTCAAGGATCTTGCCGGCGAGTTGCTCGGTCGCTTCCATAATCGTCCCGGGCCGGCGGACAAGCGTACGCTGCTTCAGTAGTTCCCACGGCATCGCTCCCCAAGAGATGATCGTCACGTCATCAGCCCTGTAATGGGGACGGGTGGCCTGCAGCAATGCCTCAAAGCCTTCCAGACATCCGTCGTAACCTGCCCTCACCTTTCCGGTTGTCCTCTCTTCGGGCTCTCGGTAATCGGGATAAATGTTCACGAACAGGAGCGTGCCGAGCTCCCCGGACAGCAGGGAATTGGTCACGGCGGCGAAGTAGCGCTCAGCGCGCCCTGGCAGAACTTCAGGCATGCGATGTAGGCCATCTTGGCGCATAGGCCAGCTCAAGCTATGTGGCTCTGATACACGTTTGGGTACGATCGGGTACCAGTCATGTCCGACGACGATGGCCAAGCGCCGACCAAGCGCCTTTCCATACGTGCGGTGCAAAGCATGATCGGTCCACGGGCAGATGCCGAAACTGAACCCGAGTTCATAGGTCTCGCACAAGGCAATCATGCGCGCGGCTAGTTCTGCTGCCGGCATGGGGTGATTCTTCCGTGCTTCGCTTTCAAGCTTCTCTACGGCTACGCTGAAGGCCTCGTATTCACTAAGCGTGGACCGGTGGAAATTCGAGGTCAGGTAGCCCCACGGACGTGTTCGCCCGAAATCCCAATAGCGGGCCAGTTCCGGTGTGATGCGCGGAAAGATCTCGCGATAAGCCTCAATGATCCTTTGGGCATCCTGGCGATCATAAGGCTCTATGTCGGAGGGGGATTTGCTTAGCGGTGGGGACATAAGAGAATGCCGTTCTTGTCCAAGTTGTAGCCCCCAGTAGAGGTCATCGTTCTGACTTTCTCGCTGCCTCCTAGGGCGTTTCAGATTTTATTCTTTCGCGCCCGCCCCTTGACTGAAAAATCCTCCTCATCAAGGGAGACCCTCATCGTTGTCGGCGACAGCCGCCGCCCGACGGTGCGCAGCCGTCCGAGGTCGGCAGTGCCGTCGTACGCCTCGAAGCTGCAAATGACCGAACTGGTCGCTATCCGACTACTTTGAGATCAAGAGGCCGTAGTCTGTATTTGCGAGATAAAGGTCTTCATCAGATGTTGGGAGAAAATTGTAGCCGCTTTCTGGCGTATCAGCGTCCACATCGATCTCATATTCTTCTCCGGGTAGATCAGAGACTATTTTCCGGAACGTAAAGCTTTGCCCATGATTGACCAAGCCTTCGATCACCCCTTTGATCAACGGCAGCCCCTTGATACGAAACGTTTTTAGCCCGTAGCTAGACATAGTCGTCATACTCCTTCTCCAAAAGAATGGTGTTTGCCAACCAGCGGCACCATGATCCCACATGGAGTCACTGGAAAACCCGGCCTGCGACGATGGCTCGAACGACCGCTGGTAAAGTTGACGCACCCGAAGGCACAAACATGCATGAACGAATAGCCCCGGCAAGGCTGGGATTCGTTATGCCTAAGCGATCATCAATACTGCCCAACTCAGACCTGCAGCACGCCACTCTTCGCCTCAGCATGTCCCTCAGTAGCCTTGCCATGCCAAACGTTGCCCAGTTCGCCAAGGCGCTTTACGCCCTGCATCAGGTCGGTTGTCTCAAAGATCCGCGTTGTCGTCCCGCGGTCGGCATGTTCGTGCGCCAAGCCACGGAAACTACCCACTGGCACTTGACCACGGACTACCGCTCGAAGAGAGCCGCCGAAGAGTTGTCGAAGGTGTCCCTACGATCGCCAAAGCATTATCACGCGTGGTGTCGCAAGAACCTCAGGCACGAGCACATGGTGCCAATTTCTGAAGTCATAGATATGCTTGTTCGCGAACCGAACGTTACCGAAGATTTCATTGCAAGTACCCTGCGTAGGAATGGCCTGCGAGCGACAATCCATAGAGATGAAGACGCGACCTTGAGCAAGATGGGATTGGGAAAGCGAATGCCCGCATCATTTTGGCATCAGGGTTCGCCGTACTTCCAAGACCCATTGGCGCGCTACAAGGAGGCCGACCTCTATAAAGACTTGGTCAAGCGAACGCGGGAGAGTTGGTACCTAAATGAGGGCTGATCAAGCCAGTCGAGTCGAATGCCACGGGCGAAGCCTCGGCCAAGTGGTTTCCACAAACTGGACACACGCATCCGTCCTAACCAATTTCCCTAAACTGGCCGCTCTGGGGCAAGCTTCCGAAAACAGTTAGTGCAGGCCGGTTGGCGCAGCCGTCTCAAAGCCATGCGGTGATATCACCTGGGCGAGATGACCAGTGCTTCGCGGCAGACCGGCCGATTCATTAGACGCTGTCGTAAGCAGCGCCGAGCTCTGGCCATCAATCCAGCGCGAAATCCAATACCATCAACACCTCGAGAAGAAGAGCTCGGTCTCACGGGACTGCGCGCTTCTCGAACTCACTAATCCAATCGTGCATAGCCTTGATATCCTGCGCCAGTTCATCAAGCTCCAGCAGGCCGCCATCCAGTTCTGCCGACTGCGAATGCTCGAACCTGGAATACTTGGTCATCATCTGATCAACGAGCTCGCAATCACCTGACGTGATCTTCGCCAGCGACCGGATCTGCTGTGTCTGGACAGAGCGCCGGAACCGCTCTATCAATCCGTTCAGCATGACCTTCTCGACGGACCGCTCCACCAGTATCCGAAAGTCGCTGCAGGCAGCTTTCATCTCGTTGTCATAGCCGGTATCGCCCGCTTCGACAAGTTTTCGCAACGCTGGCAATCGGTGGTCGCGTAGCTTCGCAAAGCCCTTGTCCGGCCTTTCTCTTCTTACATCGAGAAGATCCACGACGCCCACATGCGTGCCCAAACGCCTCAGCGAGATGAAGGCGCGCGACGGATGTTTGCCACCAGTCGCCGCAGCAGCCTTGCTGGCCTTCTCCAGGGCATCATCGAGAAGCGTAAGCAGGGAGAGTCTGTGCGTGAAGACGATGACCTGCCTTGTGCGTGATAGCTCGACCAGCCGCTCGGCAACGCGCTCCTCAAACTCCTGGTCGAGGGAAGAGATAGGGTCATCAAACACAAAAGGTGTTGGTTGCCCTGACCCGGTGATGTCTGCAAGAAACGCTGCCAGCGCAACAATCCGGCTCTCACCTTCGCTCAATACAGCATGTGCCTCGGCGTTCTGCTTTGTATCGCGCAGCGTGAGCGTGAATGAGATTCGCCCTTTGCCCTGTTGCAGCGGCTGGGGGCTGACCAGCAAGCGCTTTCCGCCGAGCGCTGATATCTCTGCGAGGAAACGTTCTTGATAACCCTTGGCGAGTTCTTCGTCGGCCAGGTCGTTCTTCTTTCGCGTCAGGGCGTTTGTAAGAGTAAGCCGAATGGCCTCATCGATATTGAAAATCGACTTCTTGCGGGTGACCTCGGTTTCCAGTGCGGCCTTTTGCTGAGACGTCCATTCCCGCGCGCGGAGCTCCTTCACCGTGCTCTCATGCTTCGCCCGTGTTCCATCTTTCTGCAGTTCAGCCAGAGCCACTTCCTCCTTGGTCAGAGATTCCGTGAACTTTGCGATGCCGTCATTCACCAGCGTCCAGTTGACCCCCGGCACATCGGCTACAGCAGCGGCAGCTTCCGCTGCTGCCTTGCGAAACTGGATGGCTTGCAGCAGGCCGTCTGCGTCATCGACTTCGATCTTTACAAGGCCGAGGTCCAGTCGCCATTTTTCAGGCGACGGCAACGTTGGCAAACCGGCCATGAGAGTATCGCGCTTCTTCTCAGCGGCTTTTGCCGCCGTTTCGAGGCCGCCTTTCACATAGGCTTCAAAGTTGGACAACCGGGTGCGTGCAGCCTCATCCAGAGGCTGCTGACACAGGACGCATTTGTCGTCCTCACCGCCCACAGCGGGATAGGGTCTACCGGGATAAGACAGTTCCTCTGAGTATTGTCTCGCCTGTTCCCACATCAAGCGCCAGCTCTGCTTGCCTACGCCATCCAGTGGAGCATCCGCGAACACCTGCTCAGCGTCCACGCTCGCGGCCTTCCGCTTTTCGGCAGCGTCCCGCCGTGCGTTTACGATTGCGCCGAGCTTCTCTTCGGTCAGTCCATCACGAATGGCTCCCAGCTCCACCTTAAACTGGTCCAGGAGCTTTTTTTGTCGCTCCAGCTCTTTCAGGCGTCCGGCAATATCCTGCTGTTTGAGGATCGCCTCCGTCCTGTGACACTCGTCCGCATCCTGTTCCGTCCAGACACATATCTGATCAATGGCAGCCTGGGTGGTCGTCGGCTTAACCGTTCCCCAGAAGGTCGCCACCTTCGTTCCAACGTAGTCCGCAGGAAGTTGGGGCAGCTTTGTCGGCAGCGCCAACTTCCGGCGCTGCAGTTCCGCTCCCACACGCTCCGAAATTTCGATCAGTCGCGAAATGAACCGCATGCGGCGCGGTTCGTAGGAAGCGACATTCTTGTCATTGACGTAGGTTGTGGCGACTGCCGAGTCAAAGACGTGAATATGGCGGAGCCTAGCGACCGGTCCTGTGGCGGCACTCCACTGAATCGACTCAGCTGTGCCATTCTGCTCTACGACGAACTCCGCCGTGGGCGGGATCGTGTCGGCGCGGAACACGTTCGGTAGAAGATCAGTCCTCGTCCTCGCACCGCACGCATTCTTAACTAGCCGAGCGAACCCGGATTTTCCTGCCCCGTTTGGGCCATAGACGATTGCAAAATCCCTGTTGTCAAGATCAAGCACCGCATTCTGCCTGATCGCGTTGACCCCATTTACCTTGTCGATCTTCGCCAGCCTGACGTTGAGCGACGCCGCTTCAGTAGAAAGGGCACCAGCAGGGACCACTTCAAACGTGGCAGCGGGATCTTTCGACGCCTCTGCCAGACAAAGGTCAGCCAGGGCACTGATATCCTTCTCATCCGGCACGCGCTGCGCCCCGAGAAGGCGTGCTGCTGCGGTTTGAAGCCAGCGCGGACGTTCGGCTAGCCAGTCTTCAAACGTGCTTTTGCTCATTCTGCCTCCCTTGCGGCTTGGTTCGCCGACGCAGTACGCCGACAGCAACCGAAGTGTTTTTGGTCTTGTTCCGAACCGGGTCTCGTCCGACGCTTTGCTCGTCGCCACCGAGCCTAAGGGCAAAAGTCCAGCGGCGGACCGCAACTTAGGCCCCGAGCGACTGTGATTGCCTGGCCAATTTTACCCGTGCGCGGGTAGTGTATCGGTGGAGCCGCGGGTGCAGACAAGCGCTTGACGCACCGCAAAAGCGTGTGCTCTAATTGTCTCGCATTTTGAATTGGGTCGACGCCCATGCCAACCTGCCTCCCCGGGCAAGGTGGATCGCGAAAGCGGATGTGGCTCCAGTAGGAGCAACCAAGCGGGTAAAGCGTCGACCCTCCTTTCACGGAGGGTTTTTTGTTTTCTGACTCGACGATTCCTCAAGACGTCATCCAGGCTTACCTGGAGACGCACTACCACGTGCACGGCAACACGCCGGCCACCTTGAAGGTGGGCGAGGCCAACCCCGTGCTGTCGGCCTTGCACGAGGCGGCCGGCGTGGCCTGCAGCGCCTGCATCACGGCGTGCAATCCCTTCAGCGAGGAGCAGGAGCCGGCCCGCAACGCCGAGCTGCAGCAGGCCTTGGCGGAGACGCTGCGGCAACGCGGCCTGCACCACATCGATGGCATTGGCCAGCATCCCTCCAACGGCTGGCCGGGCGAGGCAAGTTACCTGGTGCTCGGCCTGGGCTTGGACGACGCCAGGGCATTGGGCACGCAGCTCGGTCAGAACGCCATCGTCTGGTCCGGCGTCGATGCCATGCCGCAATTGATTCTGCTGCGATAAGCACGGACAAAATCAGATCCGAACGGAGAAACGGTGGGTCCGCCGCCCCGCAAGGGGGGAAGGGACCGGGGGGATTTGTTCCAGCTTGCCGCCCCCTGACGTCTGGTCAAAAGCGGCTAAACAGGAGAGATCCATGACGATTCGCAACGGCCTTTTTTCCTCGGAATCGGTTTCGGCAGGTCACCCGGACAAGCTCGCCGATCGCATTTCCGACCGTATCCTCGATGCCTTCCTGGCGCGCGATCCCCACTCGCGTGTCGCTTGCGAGACTCTGCTGGCTGACCAATGCGTGATTGTCGCCGGCGAGTTCAAGACGCGGCGCCGGGATGACTTCGATGCCGTGCGTGTCTCGGCCGAGACCCTGGTGCGCGAGGTGCTGCGAGAGACCGGCTATCGCGATGGCGAAACGGGCATCGACCCGCAGCGCTGTGAAGTCCAGATCCGCTTCAATGGCCAGTCGCAGGACATCAACCAGGGTGTCGATCGCGCCGACGGTGTCCTAGGGGCGGGGGACCAGGGGTTGATGTTCGGCTATGCCACCGATGAGACGCCCGAGCTGATGCCGGCACCGATCGTCTACGCCCATCGGCTGGTGCGGCGCCAGGCCGAACTGCGGCAGCAGGGCGTCTTGCCCTGGCTCCAGCCCGATGCGAAGTCGCAGGTGAGCTTCCGTTACGTCGACGGCCGCCCTACCCAGATCGAGGCCGTGGTGCTTTCCACGCAGCATGACGCGGGTATCGAGCTGGAAGCACTGCGCGCCGCCGTGCTGGAGCACGTGATCGAGGCAGTTATTCCGCCGCACTTGCGAGCCAAGGGGCTGCGCTGCCTGATCAACCCCACGGGGCGCTTCGTCACGGGGGGACCCAAGGGAGATGCCGGGTTGACTGGCCGCAAGATCATCGTCGACACCTATGGCGGTGCGGCGCCCCACGGCGGCGGCGCGTTCTCTGGTAAGGACCCCTCCAAGGTGGACCGCTCGGCGGCCTATATGGCGCGTTACCTGGCCAGGCAGGTGGTGACGCGCGGCTGGGCGCGGCGCGCCCTGGTACAAATCGCCTATGCGATCGGCGAGGCGGAGCCGGTCAGCTTCCTGGTCGAGACGTATGGGACGGAGGCCGAGCCACGGATCGACATCGCCGCCGAGCTTGCGCGCGAGTTCGACCTGCGGCCGCAGGGCATCATCGAAACTCTGGAGCTGCTGCGCCCTATCTACTATCCGACTGCAGCCTACGGCCATTTCGGTCGCGCGGATGTCAGCCTCCCTTGGGAACAGTGAGCGAATGAGCGGTGCGCTCGACAGAGCTGCAACCGCTTGCGGGCGCGTCTGCGCCATGCGTGTGAGAGACAGAGTAGCAATCGCCATCGCCTGCGAGGCGGATGTTTCCAAGAAAAAGCACTTCTAGGAGGATACCGAATGAGCCATGATGGATTTCTCGGGTTGGCGCAGCAGCACCCTACCCACGCTAAGGTGGGTGGCTTGGTAGGCTTGTTGGTCGGCGATGCGCTTGGCGTACCCTATGAGTTTCACTCGGCGCAACAGTTGCCGGCGCGCAAGGCAATCGAGATGCAACCGCCAACTGGATTTCCGCGAGCGCACAGCGGCGTGCCGATCGGGACATGGTCCGACGACGGCGCGCAGGCCCTTTGCCTGCTGGCTACCCTGGTCGAACACGGCAAATTTTCGCTCGTCGATTTCGCTGATCGGCTATTGCGCTGGCTGGACCGCGGCTATCTAGCCGTCGATGGGCGCGTCTTCGACGTCGGTATCCAGACCGCCGACGCGCTGGACAATCTGCGCGACGGCGTGTCGCCGCGCGAGTCAGGCGGGGCCGAGGTCATGGACAACGGCAACGGCAGCCTGATGCGTTGTCTACCCTTGGCCCTCCTGCATACAGGAACCGACTCGGTACTGGTGCGCGAGGCCCACCTGCAGTCGCTACCCACGCATGCCCACCCGCGCTCGTGGATTGCGTGCGCCTTCTATTGCCTCGTTGCGACGGGCTACCTGCAAGGTCTTGCGGACCCGTGGGCATCGGCAGATGGTCGTCTCGAAGAAGTCTACAAAACGTGGCCAGACGCGCGAGAAGGCAGTGAATATCTTCGCGAGCTGGAGGTCCTGCGAGGTTTCCCGAAGCATGACTCACCGCGCGGCACGGGCTACGTGCTCGACACGATTTGGTCGGCGCGGCGCGCGCTCGAAGAGTCGACGTTCGAAGACGTCGTCAGAGCGGCTGTCCAGTTTGGAAATGACACCGACACGACAGCCTGCGTCGCCGGGGGGCTCGCCGGAATCCGTTTTGGGCTGGACGGTATCCCTGTGCGATGGCTTAAGCAGCTGCGTGGACATCATATTGCAGTGCCGTTGATTTCCGCGTTGCTTGAAAAAAATCCCTGAAAAAGGTGCCGGGAATGACTGACAGCTTTGCCTCCGGGTTGGCATTCAGATTTGGCCATCTCCGCAGCCGATGAGCGCAAGGAAAAGTGGGGCCAGTCAGGGTGAGCCCATGACGCAATGCCCGCATTGGAACTTCTCGCCGGTGGTAACTCGACCAATGACGCCCTCAGCTATAGCGCTTTGCGTCCCAAACATCGTGCCGTGCATGGCGCTCGCATGCTCAGAATGGGGGGCGACCGATGTGGATGTGCGGAAAAGTCGAGAACAAGGCGTGCTTCCGTGATGCTACTGTTACGGCAATAGATGACTACTGACGATGAGCCGCCACGATGATTGATCCAAGCGACGCCTTGCGCGATGAGGATGACATAACGCATCCCGATCCGCGCAACACCTTCTTTGGACTTGTCGATAGCGCAGGTCAGGTCAGGCCGCAGGAATTGAGTGACCATCTTGAGGCCATCCAACCGTACGTGCTGGAGAGTACCGTACCCGAATCAGTCAGGCTTCACTTTGAGACCGCCAAGAACCTTTACGCCTACGCGTGGTTCGTCTATCGCTTCTACGCGGTGGCCGAGCAACAGGCGTTGAGTTCTCTAGAATTTGCACTTCGGAGCCGCCTTGAATCAAAAAATGACAGTCGAATAGCGCGAAGAAGTAAAAAATTTACAGGCCTGAGCAGTCGGTTGATGGAGGCTCAGAGGCTTGGTTTAATCGCCAACAGTAGGCTGCGAATCGGGGATCAGTTGGCCCGCGAACGGGCTCGAGCGCGTTTTGAGTTTAATCAAATACAAAAAATGTCCAAGCTGGGGGTCACCACCATAACGGTTGACCCCGCCACAGTGCAGCCGACTGAGGCGGACTTTAGGTATGACTGGATCAGTGCGTTTATCGATGGCCTACCAAAGATTCGCAACGAGTATGCGCATGGTTCCACGATGCTACATCCAACGGTACTACGTACCTTCGACATCGTATGCGACCTAATCAATCAGCTTTTCTCGTCGTCCGACGCCGCGTGCAATGCGAGGTTAGGCGATCCTGGAGATCATCGAGGCGGTGTGTAGTGGTCCAGTTCGGCTCCCAAACACGGTGAGTGGAGCTACAAATGAAGAACGGTAAGGGGAAGCCTTGCCGTTCTGACCACGAGTTGTTTCCCGCAGTCGTCGATATCGTGACGACCTTGACGCGCGACGTGCTACCAGTCTCGTGCGGCCTCACATGAAAGCGAAGGTGTTCGCGCGCGCATCGTGCAGCGCGTGATGCTCGCCACCATGAACAGCGATGTATTGCGCCACGCGTTCGGCATCGATCTTTAGAAACACGTTTTCATGCCTCCATCCGCGTGGCAAAGGCCCGCCGAGCAAATGTGTGACCAGCTCGTAATCACAATCGGAGTCGTAGCACAGCACAGGCTTGGGCTTGCGTGGTACCGCCAATAGCCACGCGAGAAGCTCGTCGCGCAAGTCTTTCAGCGGCATTGACCGGCCCGGAAACTGGCCGAGTTGCGGCAGGACGGTATCGCGCACGAAGTCACTGCACAGTGGCCGCTCAAAGTCCGAGCGCTCGCCGTAGAATTCGCGCCCATCCTCACCCACAATCGCCACACTGATGAGCTGACTGTCTCTGAAGTCAGTGAACTCGGTATCGATGAAGTAGCGCGTTTTCCACGGGCTGCGTGGACCTCTCTTCATCGTTCTGTCAGCGTTACTTGCGGTGCCGGTCAGCTCATCGCGGGTCATTCTCCGTCCTCCTAATACCAACTCGGTACGCCTGCTTGGCGTCGCGCTGGTTGAGCAGGCCCGAGAGTGTTAATCCCGCTGTTAATCCGGCCTGATTGAAACTGTTAATTCGGTGTTAATTCATAAAAATCAAGTACTTATGGAAACAATTGTACCTTGTCATGCGACCTGAGATGTACTTCAATAGCTGCGAAGTGCCGTTTGCATTCGTACCAAGTACCTTCTCTGGATGTGCTCCAATGAGTAGCCCGATCGCCACTTTTCTCCGTGCGCTTCGTTTGCGTAGCGGCATGCGTCAGCATGATCTGGCCAAGCTGCTGGGTTACGAGCAGGCGTACGTGTCCGCCATCGAACTTGGCACCAAGCCGCCGAGTGAAGAGTTTCTGGGAAAGCTCGACAGAAGTCTGTCTCTTAATGAGCGCGATAACCTGGAAATGCGGGTTGCGGCAGAAAAGTCGAGACGGCGCTTTGTGCTTCCTGCGGATGTACCAACAGAGACGTACCTGCTATGCCACGAGCTTTGGGAAAAGATTGACCGGCTGTATCCGGCTCAGATCCGGGCCATACGTGACCTTGTTCGGATTGATGAGCTTCTTGCGGACGAGCCTACGTACGGCCCGGCACGTTTGCGCCGACGTAAAGCAAAGGAGGATGCCGAAATGTAAAAACGGGACAAACCTTGGCGGCTTGCCCCGTCGCTGACCTCGCTTGGAGGTCGATACTTCCTGTTGGCGCTTGAAGTATCCCTCCTCGTTGTCGGCTGGTCAAGGCCGCCCATTCATCGATCATCGGCTAGCTTCGGTTTGGCTTTGGGAATTTCAACCCAAAGAGGGGAGTTATTACGCCCAAAAAACTGAAGTCTTCTTGGCGACGTCCTCACATGGGTGCCGCCGGCCGACGGTCGCCTTCAGAAAAAGCAAGAAGGGATCTTCATGGAAGACCACCGCTCGCCTACATCGCATATCCCGGGGAGGTATCTCTTCCCCTCTCCACTTCCATTTCCAAGCACTCATGCCCTATCTCGATGCGTCGGGCGTTGAATGCTTGCGTACGTGCTTGTAGCACTTCGCTTTCGGTGCGACGGGACGGCAAGACTCGCCGAACAACCTGAGTCAGGAGGAGCCATGTAAAAACAAAAAGCGCCACAGACCTGGGGGTCTGCAGCGCTCTCTGGCGGAATCTCGGTAGAGACCCTGCTTCGCAAAGCCAGTCTCTCCCTTCCCGCCTGAAGCGTCAAGCCTCTCGTTTGTTTTTTTCTAGCCGACAGCCACCGGCTTGGCCGTTCGTGGGCAAGCCGGTGCCGCCGCTCGTGCGTTCCACACGAATCCAGGACAGCCATATGTCGTCTGGCAGGAGTGCTGCACGCTCAAAACCTGTATGCCATTGCCGCGTCAGTGCGTGAAGCCCTGAGGCAGCAGGCTGGGAGATCTATATGCCTGTACGCAAAGTCATTACACGACGCTCTAACCATTTCAGGGCGTACATCCCGTCACTAAAGAACGGGCATCCAACGCAGTGCGAATCAATGCTTGAGGGCAAATTCATTCGCTTGTGCGAGCTGTCTCCCCTGGTGCGCAGCTACGAAGTTCAGCCTTCATTCGAGGCGATCTCTGTTGGGGGGGGCACTGAGCGATATGTTCCGGATGTGCGAATTCGCTTCGTAGACGGTACGGAGGGGTGGTTCGAAGTGAAACCTGACGTCCGACTCAAATCAGAGCGGGTGGCGCGACGTCTGCAGGCCGCCTCAGTCCACTTTGCTGAATCTGGTCGAACTTTCCGTGTAGTCACAGACAAGCAGTTGGATACGGAACCTCGCGCCTCAAACGTGCTGGAGTTGATGTACCAACGCCGAGCACCCCTCACCAGCGTGGAGCTAGAGCGCTTTCGCTACAAGCTCGAGAGCGCGTCTCCCCAGGGGATGTCGGATCTCACTTCGTTGGTTGGCCCTTGTGATGCTTGGCGTCTACTGGGGCTGGGCATCGTGGGCATTGATCTCGATCAGCCAATCGTACCGGATGCCGTTATCTATCTTGAAGGAGGGCATCGTCATGCAGACCTTTTCGCTTAGGGCGCGACTGAGTGTTCTCCTTAATGGAAGGCGATTGGTGCTCGCAAATCGGCTGATGGACAGGCGGCTCGCGTTCAAGGATGACTTTGGCGAGCCGGTCGTGCTCACTGAAGCCGAGTTCTATCGACTGTATGAGCGGCGGGAACTGGTGCTTGATCCGGCGCAGCCTTACCTAGACACCATTCCTCTGATCAGGAACGCGCCGCCAGATCTGACCTGTTTTCCCAAAGCGCACTCAGACGAGGCGCTGCGCCGACGGTCCTACCTTGAGGCGCTCGTCCAGCCTGTTGGTTCGAGGTTGCCCAACGACCATGAGCTTCACAAGCGCTTAACGGCAATCCATGCAGTGATCCACGATGCCAAGCGACCGCCTTCTCCGCAAACCGTGCGGCGCTGGGCACGTCGTTATCGCACAATGTGTGTCGTTCAGCTTGTTCCTCAGCACTGCAAGAAGGGCCGCGCCGCAGTCATCCAGGGCGATCTAGAAGACCTGCTCCAGATATCCCTCGAGGAGTCATACCTCAAGCCCGAGCGGCCGACAATCAGGCAAGTCTATGAGGATCTCCGCTCGCGCGTGGATGGCGCGAATAGAGGACGTTTGCCATCGCAGCAGTTGAGGCTACCGTCTGAAATGACGCTTAGGCGCTATATCGCTCGGCTGGATCCATATCAGGTCGACTGCGCGCGACTCGGAAAACATGCGGCGGACAGGAAGCACCGCAACGCAACTGGCCAACTGACGGTCGACAAAATCCTGGAGCGCTGGGAGATCGATCACACGCTTCTGGACGTGCTTATCGTCGACCCGAAAAGTGGTGAGGTCATCGGTCGTCCATACATCACGGTCATACTGGATCGCCATAGCCGTATGGTCATGGCCTTCTTCATTCACTTGTCCGCGCCGAACACTGAGAGTGTTCTCAGAACCATCGAGCGAGCTATTCGCCCAAAACACGCATGGCTCACCAAATATCCTATGGTCGTCAACGAGTGGCGTGCTCGTGGGCTGCCTCGCTACATCGTTCCTGACAACGCCGCCGAGTTTCATGCGGATGGGCTGATCTTAGCGTTCAACGAACTCGGTATCGAGGTTCTGTATCCCCGTTCGCGAGGTCCGGAGATGAAGGGCGCGGTTGAGAGGTTCTTTCGCACCATGGCGGAGGATCTGATTCACCGTTTGCCGGGAACTACCTTCTCCAACACGCGAGAGCGCGGTGATTACCCGTCAGAGAAATTGGCTTGCCTCACTCTCACTGATCTCGAGTCAGCGGTCATGAAGTGGATAGTCGATCGTTACCTCCAGAAGTCTCATCGCGGTTTGGGTGGTCTCACGCCAGCCAAGGCCTGGGAGCAAGGTGAGGCCGAGCGTCCCCCACTTTTGCCCCTAGATCTGGATGAGCTTGAGTGCGTTCTTTCTCATCGGGCAGACGTACGCCTTCATCACTATGGAGTCCAGGTCGATCGACAGCAGTACCACTCTGCCGAGCTTTCCGAACTGCGTTTGCGCTTAGGGAAAGAAGCGCGAGTTCACGTTCGCTTTCGTGATGAGTTGGGTCACATATGGGTGCGCGATCCCGGCCGCAATCTCTTTCTGCAAGTACCCAACAAGGATTCGAGGATGGTTGGGATGAGCCGGGACGTCTACAGCGCAGCTCGGCAGCGGGTCCGGGAACTCAGCGGCAATTCCAGCAACCCTGATGCAGTCTTTGAGGCCTATCGTCAAATCATGGTAGATGTCGAGGTGGCGAAGAGGTCCAACAAACTGCGCAAACGACGCTACGCCGCACAAATGGAGCTCGACAAAGAGGGGAATCAACGCCAGTTCAGGTCGCCCGCAAACGAGTCACCGCCTGCTGCTCAGACCATTTTCGACGTCGAGTCACCGCCGCCGACGCTCGAAATTCGGCCTCGAACCTTTCCCGCCATTCCTGGAGATAAATGATGAATGCACCGAGTGAATTTTCTCTACGCCATCAGTTCGTCAAAACGTCTCAAGTTTCTAGGACATTCGATCGATTGAGTGAGGTGCATCAGGATGTCCTTCGCACACGAAGCAGTCGAGGACTTATGGTGTTGGGGCCGAGCGGGGCCGGAAAAACCACGACCGTTAGAGAGTACATAAACGCGGCATTTCCGCAGGTGCTTGTTCCTAGTCAATCATATCGAGCCGTCCATGTTGAGATTCCGGCTTCGCCGACACAAAAATCTCTCGCAACGTCGATCTTGATTGGCCTCGGCGATCCTTTCGCAACAGCCCAGAGGCACCCAGCAGAACTGAAGATGGCCCGCGTCGCGACACTCCTTCGGAATTTGCACACCGAAGTTTTAGTTCTCGACGAGGCACAGCATCTGGTCGACTACAAGCGAAGCAACGCCTATGACGCTGCGGATTGGCTCAAGAATTTGATGAATAGCTCAGAAATTACCGTTGTTCTTGTCGGGCTGAAGCGTTCTCGTCAACTGCTTTGGGCTAATGAGCAGTTGCGAAGAAGGTTCTCTGCCATCGTCGAACTTGAGCGATTCGATTGGGCAACAATTGAGGATCAGCGGCGATTTGCTTCCTTGGTAGGCAGCATCGGGAGGATATTGCCTGTCCCAACCGTTGACCTCACCGCGGGTGATATGTTGCACCGTCTTTATCACGCTAGCTTTGGTCTAATGGACTACCTGATTAAAAATTTGGATCGCGCTGTATGGACGGTTCTGAGCGGCCAGGCAAAAGGTATCGATCGCACAGTTCTCGCGGATGCGTTTCGCGACGAGGTTTGGGCAGACGTACCGCAGAATAGAAATCCGTTTGACGAAAAGTTTACTTTCGCTCCTCTGATCGGAATTCACGAGCCCTTCGAGGGCTTCGATAAAGCTCTTCGCTAGCCCCCGAGCGGCCCGGTGTAGGCGCTGGGCCGCATTTGCATATATCCCATGTGGAGCAATTCATCTTATGTTTTGCCTGATCAGAGAGAAGGGGGCACCTCAGGTTCCGCAGCCCGAACCAACACTATCGTGGCGGCGCGACGTTCGTCAGTGGTCGACACCATCTATACCCCCACCCGTTCAAGTCTCTCCCTATCCCTACGAGAGCTTTGAGAGCCTCATGTTCAGGGTGGCTGAGTACAATGCGTTGGGCTCTGCCAGAGTTGCGCTCCGAGCGCTTGGTGCACATTGTCAGAGACCGTCGCGCTATTGCTATAAGCACCTTAGCCCGTTACTCAGTATTGAACCGGCCTCGTTGGCGGCGATGCTACCCGCAGCAGTTGATGGGGACCTTCACATCCTGGGGCACCAACTCCTGCGTGAACGCCACATTGTTCGGTGCGCCAGTCGTTTTTGCCCGATGTGTGTCTCCGAGCGCGGTTACGGCGCACTGGAATGGAGCCTTGCTCCGTATGCTGTCTGTGCCGACCACGGGATCCACCTTGTTGACCGCTGTGCTTGCAGTCCGAGGAGGTCTCTGAACATGTTTCGCCGCAGCTACTTCACATGTGTATGTGGGGCCGACCTTCGTAACGCCCCTGTCCATACTGCAAGCTCTGCCGCATGCAAACTTGCCAAGGAGATTCGGCGACGATTTAGACAGGAACCGGATGAACAGTTGGATAGTGTGTTTCCGATATTGAGTGCATGGCCCGAAGACGCGCATTTCGGCGATTTTCTCGACTTGATGATATGCCTTGGCAACCTTGCTCGTGGGCCTAGAGGCCTTAGCCGTCACCTTAGTCAAGCGGTGTATCGCTTGGACCGGGTTGCTGCTGTGTTTGAGAACGCGGCCCACATTTTTTCAAATTGGTGCGGTGGTTTCGAATCGGCCTATCGTATTGCTAACGCTACCGTCTACGAGTCACAGGCTAAATCGGATGACAAGTTCAAGTTGTTCCAGGCTAGGGCGGAGCGGTATCTACCGCCATCGGTGTATCGATGGCTGACTCTTCAGCGCTAATAGATAGCGAGCGCTCTTGAGCGAGGCCGAGCATGTTGGATCTTCCTGTAGTCCCAATGCCTCTCGAAGACGAAGATTTGCTCGGCTTTCTCGCTAGGTGCGCGAACTCCAACGCGCTTACCGTGGCCGAGCTTGTAAAAGCGTTCCGATCGACCTTCCAGACTGATATGAGGACCTGGGTTCGCGAAGTAGGGCATCCGTTGATTTGGGATAACCAATTCGACGAATTCCTGCATCCGAGCACCCGCCCAGCGAGGGTCTGGAGTCATCGGAACCGCAAGTTTTGTCCCCACTGCGTGATTGAGGCCGAATACTGGCGAGCGAGTTGGTGTTTGATGCTTGCGACCTGCTGCCCTCGCCACAGCATATGGCTTCAAGAGCGTTGCTGCAGCTGTGGCACCACGCTTAGCATTGAGGCAATGCGATGCTTCCGGTGTGACGTCTGCGGTAAGTCGCTTGTGGACGCTGACTCAGCCACCGTCCAACCGGCTGGTCGGGAAGCGCTGTGGATCGCGCAGCAACTCACCCTTCGGGTTGCGCGGTCAGGTGGGCGTAGTGACCACATTGTCGATGACTTGACGTTGTCCGAGTTCCACGAACTCGCTCTGAGAGTTGGCGTTCGCGGGAGCATCGTCAACACCAACAAGCCCCTCAAGTTAAAGGAGGCGGGCGCGTTGACGGTTGCAATACCCATTGCAGAGGGAGCCGGCAAGGCGCTGATGAATTGGCCGTATGGGTTCGAGGATATGCTCGACGCGATACGCGAGCAGCGAAGCAACGCTTCAAGCTGGAGGCTTCGCGAAGCCATGGGGCCGATTTATTGGGATATCTATCACCATCTCAAAGATCCACACTTTGATTTTGTACGGACGGCTTTCGAGTCATACATCCGCGATCATTGGGAGGCGCCGCTAGCATATCGCAATAGAAACGTCGGGCTACAACTCGTTCGAAGCCACACTTGGGTACCCGTACGCGAAGCAGCCAAGAGAAGTGGTGTAGAGCCCGCGCTGCTCAAGCGTATGGCAAAGGGGCGAGAGATACCGACGCGTGAGCAAACACACAAAAGCGGTAGACGTGCTCGAATCGTGAATCTTGCGACGGTGTGCAACCATGCCGGTCGAGTGCAACAGATGATGACCGCCGAGCAAACTGCGGCACATCTCGGAATCAGTCGCAAACCGTGCGACAGCTTCTTGAGGCTGGGCTGCTGACTGTGCTCGGCGGTACTCCCAGGGCGGGGCAACGATGGTGGATTGATTCGATATCCTTGGACCGATGTGCGCATTCTGGGAGCCAAATGGCAACTGAGCCGAAAAACTCAGTCTCAGTGACGCAGCTTGCGAAATGCAGCATTGCGAGTGCTGAGGGCTTTGTGTCGCTGATTGGTGCGATCCAGACTGGGGAGTTGTCCGTCTGGGTGCCTCCAGGTTCCAAGCACGTATTGGGGAATTGGCGTCTCAGTAAGGACGACTTCGTGAAATGGCGACCTGTTGCGGAAAAAGTTGGAGCTTCGAAGCTTTCAGTCAGCGACGTAGCTGTGCAGCTTGGCGTGAAACCGGAGGTCGCCTACGCACTGGTCCGAGCGAGGCTCTTGCCAGCCACTACTGACAGTGCCGGTCGGCGTGTTGCCCAATGGGTAGATATCCGTGCACTGAGTGAGTTCCGGGAGCAATATATTCTGGGTACTGAGTTGGCAGCACTGGCGAAAACGAGCCCGAAACAGGTGGCTCAGCGGTTGAAGGCATGCGGAATTCAGCCTATCGCTGGACCCGGCTCTGCGCGAATCTTTTGCCGGCAGTATGTTTGGCAGCGGACTCCAGCCGTTCTCTCTGCCGCCGTTGCGGAGACGTGATATCGATGAGGAACTGCTCACGGCGAATTCTTCTTTACTGCGAGTGGGAGTCTGATGGGACTCGTCCGGAGGGAAGGCGTTACTATCCCAGCGGTAAGGCAGCCAAACTTCGTTAAGCTGATCGAAGCGGAAAGATATCCCGCTAAGAGCGGATGGCCTTGAGACGTGCCCTGTAGTCCATCGGTTCAAGTGCCAGGTTTGAGGATAGGCCGCCACGTAGGATGAAAAGTTTCGGAGACGATGCGAACTGGAAGACGCGATACAGACAGAAGGCGTCCCCGGTTTCGTCTGAGAAGTCTTTCTCGTTGCGACTTACAACGAAAGGAGTGAGTGGTCCTCCGTTGGTCGTCTTGACTTCGATGAACCGAGCAAGGTCCGATGATTCGAAGGACAGGATGTCGTAGCCTGTGCCGTCTCCAAGCCGTTCGGATAACCAGTCTATCTTTGTCGCGAGATCCGGCCTGTGTTCTTTCTCCAACCGTTCTCGTTCAAATCCGACCACCCACGCTTCGCCGCTGTGACCGAGCTTCCGATTGCGTTCGTCACGGGCCGCATAGTCATACTTTCTTGGTAGGCGCGCACTCTTCGGTGTTGGCTGTACGACTTCGACGACAGGGGGAGCCACCAGTACGCCGGCAAAGAGTCGGTCGCCGGGATCCGTAGTTGACTCCAGATTATCCAAGACCGTCGACATGGGACCTTCATTGGACGATATAAACTCAATGACAACTTGCCGTAACAGCTCCTGAAGATTCGTACGCGGCTTATATCCTTGAATGTAAGGGAGCCCCAACTGATGCAGGACCGCGGAGATATTCTGATGCTTAAGTTCGACGGCGCCCTTGCTTCGAATCTTGAGCAGTGCTCGAAGATGAGCGTTATGCTCGCTCTTGTTATACGGCAGTTGCTGGGATTCAAAGGAGAGCATCTGGAAGTAGTCACGCACTGTGGCTTCCACCTCTGCTCTGCTCCATTCCTGGCCAACCCGTACCACGTCAAAGCCAAGGTCTGTGAGCACGCGCTCCACGGTGGCCTCGCCGCCGGAGAAGACGTCTGCGCTTAGTGGTCCTTCGTCAGGAAACGCATATCCGTAGGCGGCTCCTACAATTGCCTTCGAATCGTAAAGATCGCCTGTAAGGGGGTCTCTAAGCATGTACTCCCGTGCTCTGCCGAACCCATACTTTTCCAGGAACGCTGTCCGCCCGAGCTGGACAAACTCGTCCAGCGCAAGCTTGACTGCATCAGGATCCTTCAGCTTATGAATGCTCATGGGTCCAAGAGGCCTGTTTCCTCGGTGAGGGAGTTGGACTGTTAGGTGCAGGCAGTTTATCGTCAACCCGTATTTTCGGGGGAGGTACTCCGAGACATTGAGTATCTTGTACCCCTTAAGAAGGGGTTACGGCCGCCATCCCAGAAGCTCGAAGTTAGGGCGCATGTTGGAGCTTCGTGGCCCCGACCTACGACTCAAAAATTAGCTCCGGCAACACTACCTCCCACTGCGCAGAGCGAATCGACCGCCTAAACCCCTCATCCTCATCATCCTGTCGACGGATGACGATGGCGTGCACGCGCGCATAGACACTGGCAAATCCCAGCCGCGGGGTGTAGCCCCGCGATAAACGCCCTACCACTAGGTTGGATGACGAATCCAATAATTCCCATCGGTCGGTGTCGCGCCGTACTTCGAGCGTGCTGCCGGGACGCAATGCTGAGATCGCTTGATGTATGGAATGGCTGGGAGCGAGGCGACCGGAGAAGCCCAGATCCACGTCTGCTGGGGTGAGGCGCTGATATCGCCGGGAAAGCGCCGGCATAGGCTCTGGCAGAGTCACTGGCGCGCGCTGCAATATCGCACTCGCTGCCGGAAGCGCATCGATCAGTTTGTTGCCGCAAGCTAGGCGGCAGAGTACCAGCTGGCTTTTTGCCCGTGTCACGGCAACGTAGTACAGCCTGCGAGGTGCGTCCGGATCCTCGTTCTTTCCAACTCTCTCCCATCCACCGTCGAGTACCACAACATGTTCAAACTCGAGGCCTTTCGAGCTGTGCGCGGTCAACAGTAGGAGGCCACTCTGGCGGCGTCTGGCTTCACGGCCCCATTCAGCCAACCACTCGATAAAGTGGCCGGCTGGCAACTCAGCTCCTGCCGTCTCCAGTCCATAGGCATGCGCGGCCTCACGCAGCAATGCCCACCATGGGCCGTCGGTCTGCGTATCGAGCCAGAGGCTTATGGCCTGACTGTCAATGAGCTTCCGGTCGCCGCTGCGCAGCCACGTCAAAAGGGCCTGCGTTTCGCGTAACTGCCAGAACTTTGTTGCCTCGTTGTCCGCTATCTGGACTGGGATGTCGAGGTGTTCGCAGTAAGCACGAACCGGTTCCAGGTGCCGCCATTCGCGCGCGATCACTGCGCAATTGTTCCATTTCCAGTCAGCGTCGAGCGCGGCCAGACGCTGTAGCTCGGTGATCGCCGCCAATGCCTGCTGAGCTTCAGACTCACCCGCGGGCAGCACCTGGACCCGCCCCCGCGCAACCGGGTCGCGCACCTCCCAGGCGTCGCCCGCTGGCAGCCGACGTCTGGCACGGTCGATGGCGATCGGCTGTTCGGCCTTCATGCGTGCGGAGGCCGGTTGGATGATGAGGTTTGCTACATCGATGATGTTGGCGCTCGATCGGTAGTTCTCGACCAAAAACTGGGGCTTGGCCTGGTAGTCGTCGGTGAAGCGACGTATGAACTCGACCGATGCACCATCGAAGCTGTAGATGTTCTGGTCGTCATCTCCTACCGCGAAGAGGGTGAGCTTGTTGTCTTCATCTTGCAACGTGCGCCCTGCTAGCGCGGAGATCAACCGGTACTGCTCGGGGCCGATGTCCTGGTACTCGTCTACCAGAATCCAACGAAAGCCCGCCAACAATCGCTGACGCTGCTCGTCCGCTTCCTCCGGCGCCAGGTCGGTACCGTCGAGCAGCTTAATGGCCTGCTCCAGGACCTCCTTGAACCGGTCGCCGTTGACCTTGTCGGCCTGCCCGGCAAAGCTCACGCCTGCCAGACGCATAGCCATGGCATGGCATGTCAGCACGGTAACGCCCTTAGCGTCGTCACCGATCAGGTTGGCCAGGCGCCTGCGGATCTCCACGGCCGCATGACGGTTGTAGGCGAGAGCTAGGATACCGTTCGGGTTCTCGCGCCGCACTCGGACGAGGTAGGCAATGCGGTGCACCAGCACACGCGTCTTGCCGGATCCTGGGCCGGCAAGCACCAGCACATTGGTCTGCTCCCGGTCGTCGGCGACGATTTGCTTCTGGCTCGGGTTATTGAGCGCGTCCACGATCCGCTGCCAGGAATCCGGCGTGGTCTGTCGTGAGAGCTCCTTCTCCCGGTTGGGCAGCCAACGCAGCAGGAAGGCGTCCCGTGTCAGGCTGAAGTAGTCGTTGGCTAACTCATAGGCCTCCGGCATGGCGCTGAGACCGCGCTGCGCATACTCCCCCATTACATGGATCTGCGTGACCTGCTCGTCGTAGTGCAACTGCAGCGGTGCAAAGTCAGCTTTCAGGAAGCCGCGCTTGTCCGGTTCGAGCCGGATCGTCATCGCGGGCCGGAAGACCGCCAGGCCTTTGTTCAGACGGATTACTTCCTGCTCGTGCAACCACAGCAGTGCGCGGTCAAGCAGCTTGGCGGGTTCCTTGACCTGCCCACACAAGGCCGGGTCGGCTTCCAGTGCCGACAGCAGCTTGCCAAGTGTTGTTTCCGCCAGTAGGTCTGTGCCACGCGCTGTGGGCGGAAGGCAGGAGAGAAGATGCAAAAGTAAGTGTTTGGCGGCGGCCCGGCGTAGACTGGCTGTCGTGGCGAGCTTGTCCCAAGAACGTTGGAGCTGTATCTGGATGCTCTCTGCATCCAGCCGCCGGATACGCATGCTCCCGACGCCGTTGTCTTCCGTGCGACCGTCATTAGAGATGCTGCGCACGAGGCGCCAGATTTTCTCCGGCAGCGCATTGGGGTGTCCTTCGTCTTTCAAATGCTGGGCCGCGCGCCTCAAATGAAGCAAGGAGGGCTCGTCCTTATGAAGGTCTGGTGCTGTTTCTTGCAGCATTTGGATCAGAGTCTTCTCCATGGACTCCGTCTCCTCTAACCGCTTTGTCGAGGAGCGTTCCACAGCCGTGTGGACGAAGGCGGTCAAAGCAGTGTCATTGCTGGCAATGCCCAGACGCTCGAGGTCAAAGAGGGCGCCGCGGACCTTCTCGGCACTGAGGCCAGAAACTCCCATTAACTCGTCTGTGGAAATACCCGCGTCGGCGCTTGCATCCAGCAATGCCTCCACAAGGGCCATCAACTGCTGGCGATAGGCATCGACCAGCGGTGTTCCAGCTAGTTTGTTCTTCGCTTCGTCGAGCGAGTTCACACGCAAAGACGAGGGAAAGATCTGAACCTGGTTTTCTTCGCGAGTTAGGAGGATGGCCTCTTCCAGCCAGGAGATTGCCGTGCGCACGCGTGTGTCGTCAGTGGCAGAGTCGCGCTCGAAATTGCCCTCCTGGTCTTCCGCTAGGATCTCTCCTGGCGTGGCGATTACTTCTCCGTCGAGCCGCTTCTTGCGGTCCAGGCTGCGCAGCGAGCGCAGGACGGTATGTATTTCTGCGCGTGTCAGGCGCGAACGTGCAGACATGCCAAACTGCCGCTCGACGTCGTCCACCGTGTACAGCAGCACGCAGCGAGCCGGATTGCGGTCGCGCCCCGCTCTGCCAGCTTCCTGCAAGTAGTTCTCCAGGGAGCCTGGGATGTCCGCGTGCACTACCAATCGAACATCAGGCTTGTCGATGCCCATGCCAAAGGCATTGGTCGCCGAGATTACCCGTAGCTCGCCGCTGATGAAGCGCTCCTGAACACTCTTCTTCGCTTCCGGCGAAAGTCCGGCATGAAAATGTTCGGCGTGGATGCCCTTCTCGCGCAAGACCGAGGCCACCTCCTCCGTCTTCTTGCGCGTCGCACAGTAGACGATTGCACCATCCTTGCCGTGCGGGGGGAGAGCCGCGACAAGTACCTTCGAAATATGCTCGAATTTTGCCTCCGGTGTAGTGGGCACCACCGAGAAATCGAGATTGGTACGATTAGCCCCACCGTTGAATGGCTTGAGTTCAATACCCACCTTGTCGCGGAAGTGCCCAATGATATCGTCAACGACATCCGGCTTGGCGGTGGCAGTTAGGCAGAGTATCGCGGGAACGGCCCCTTGGCCGGCCTTTTCCTTAATGAAACGGCCGACGTAGCGGTAGTCCGGCCGGAAGTCATGCCCCCACTTGGAAAGACAGTGCGCCTCGTCGAGAACCCATGCTCCAATTTCACGTTGCGCGAGTGTCTTTCGCAGGGCCCGGTTGCGCAATTGTTCGGGCGAGATGATCAAGATGCCGATGTCGCCCAGTCGGACGCGGTCCAGAACGTCGGCCCGCTCGGGCATTGAGAGCAGGCCGTTGACCGCTGCGCAGCAGGTGATTCCCTTCGCTTCTAGGCCGGACACTTGATCAGCCATCAGTGCAACCAAGGGCGAGATGACGACTGTCAGCGCCCCAGTTTTGTTGAAGCGCGACAGTGCTGGTATCTGGTAGCAGATCGACTTGCCCGTGCCAGTGGGCAAGATACCGAGCACATGCTCACCACGCATCGCGGCCTCCACGATACTCCGTTGCAGTGGCTTGCCGTCATCGCCAACTGGCTCCGATCGGAATCCGGGTAATGACGGGAACCAGCGGACCAGTTCCTTCTCTGGGTTGTGCCGTACCGGACACCATGTGCATTCGTGAGATTCACAGGGCGTATCCCTAAGCAGCTTGACAAGCCTACCGGCCTCTGGGAATTGGCTGCGCACCCAGGGCGGCATTACTGAGTTGCCCCCTGCTACGGATAGCCAGGCAATGGCATAAGCGAGTGCCCAACCTTCATGTTTGGCGGCTGCCACAATGCGGTCACGATGCGTGGTGCAGCTTTCCCCCACTAACAGACGATCAATAGCGGCAGTGGCTTCTTCGTCCGTCGGTCGGAGCGAACGACGTATTGAGGCAAAAAATGCATTCAGCCCAGAGCCCGGTTCGGCGACAGTGGTGAGCCAATGCCACGCGACAAGAAAGTCCGGGTTGGCATTGTTAAGCTGCTGCATGGCCTGACGCTGGTCGTGGAACACCTCCAGGGTCAAGCGGGCGTCAAGTTCCGGATCATTGAGGCGGCCGCGCTTGAGCTGGCCATCCTGGTAATGCTTGACAAGATGATGGTACGGATTACGCGGGAAGGCCAGGGGATTGAGCCGCAATGTGTCTACTGCGGGCATGCCAAGCAAACGCAGGTTTGGGTTCACCGCCGCCAGATGAGGTAGGTCGAACGCTATCAGGTTATGCCCGAGGAGAAACGCGCAGGCCTGCGAAAATGTATCGAGCTTTTCCAGCGCCGCCGAAAGATCCCCACGCCGATGGACTAGGGCTTCGCCCGTGTCGCCGCGGACTGCTGCAAACTGGTGAATGCGCTTATCTCCGATCCCTACTTCGAGATCGATTGACGCGCACCGTGGTGAAAAGCTGTTCTCTACTTCCGTCCTGGCTTCCTCATCGCTCATGGCATTGGACCCTCTTTCCTTCTTGTTTTTGCGCTAGCCATCGACTCAATCGAGCTTGTGTTTCGTTTCAAGATGTCGCCTGGCAATGTCCCTAAGGTTCCTAGCATCGTTCTCAGCTTCTTGCATAAGCTGTAGTATCCGCTCCAAACGATTCAGGTGATTCGCCCAATCCTCTTTCCCGAAGATATCCGCATAATCAATCTTGATTGGCTTGCGCCAGAGTTCGTAAGCCTTGAGACGTGAAATTCGTTCCTCCAGGCCAGCTGGCCGTCGTAGCCGCGGGCAGAGCTGAGCAGTCCCATTGATCCATTGATGCCAGTCTTTGTTGCCCTTCGACTGGTTACATTTGCCGCAACTCGGTACCAGGTTGGCAATCTCAGTTATGTAGCCCGTTGGCTGCCGATTTTTGACAATTGGTCGGAAGTGATCCCACTCTGTCTTTGCATCTCCGCAGTAGGCGCACAAGCAAGCTCCCCTCTTCATTCCCAAGACTTCTAGCGCGTGATCGACTTCTTCGTCCGTGGGGGATACTGATGGTGTGACGGTGACGAAGAAGAGGCCGGTGATTGTGGATTTTCTACCCGTGATCTTTGGGTCCCGTGCAGGGGGGTTAAAGTCTGGGTGCATTTCCGCGTAAGTTTAAGAGTGCGACAGTTGAAGCCCGGGAGCGTCCGAGCGAAAGTGATGCCCATCCTCTCTAACCAAGATTTCGGCGGGAATCTCTTCAATTCTGGTGGACTTCCCGCTACGAGGGGCTACCGCCCAGCCAAGATTCGATTGCGGCAACGGTCACCTCATCGAGCTCCATTTGTTCACGAAGACAGAGCGATTTCACGTTTTCGACGAGCCTACTTCCGAGGATCGCGACATCATTCGGCCCATCGTCGAACGAGTGGCCACGGAACAGTAGGCCGCGTAAAACATAGGTGATGTCGGATCGACTGATGGGCGTCCCCGCTGCCTTACAAAGATCGCGCACACGCTTTCCTGTTTCCATCAGGTGGAATGGGTGGGCGACGGAGTCAGCTTCGATGAATCCGAACAGGGCTTGATATTTCGTCGGGGAAAGCAGGGGCGTCCCGGTGACCTCGTGAATCATCTTTGCGGCCGAGTAAAGTCGCCGCGCGTCACCCCAATCTTCTTGGGATTGCTGCACTGGGGTTGCTCTCGCCGGATCAGAGGCTAATCCGCCGGAAACCGACCAGTCAAACACGACGGGAAGGACGTCTAGGGACTCGGCGAATTTGCGTAATGTGCCCTTTCCGTTCCAATCCGCGGCAAGTTGTGGGTGCCGTTGAATTATCAAGTTTGCTAGGGTGCCGCATTGAATCGGTTGCCTGGCCTTGGCCACCTCGGATCTCACCAAGTTTGTCGCCGCGTGGGACAGCGTGTCACGATCGACTCCAGTCTGGCGGCCCGTCGGTGCAGAGGCGGTGTGCCGATTGGGGTCTCGTACGTAGCCGCCACCTTCCCAGCAAACCTCAAGGGGGAGCACGCTCTTGGACTCGAGTAGGCCTCTGAAACTGCCGAACCCAGCCCACGATGAGGCGTCCATGCCGTCAATCTTCGAGAGGATAAGCGACGCAAGACGAGATAGAGGTACTGGCACCTGGGATTCTGCCACCGTCTGGCGCATCAGCCTGAAGGCACTTTCGGCTGCCTCTGGAGGAGAGGCTTTTGGTTCGGGCGGAGCGGGTCGTACCTCTGCATCGTCCTCATTTCCGAGGGCATTGCGGACGAAGTCGTCCTGATCGATCAGGAGATCGGCCGATGCGCGGTACGCAGCCGACGGAAAGCCGATGGCTAGAACCGTTGTACGACGGTCCCAACGGCGAAGCTTTCGGAGGACTGGCGTAAAGTCCGCATCGGCAGAAAAAACGATGAACTCATCGTATTTCGCCTCGTGCTGGAGCAGCTCGACAATGTCCAGCACCATATGGATGTCGGTGCTAGTCTTCCCCTCACTTGTCAATGCCGGGCAATCGACGATCTCGAATCCCGCGAGGTTAAAGGATGGGCGGAACCGTTGATACGCCTGTGGATTGAGATAGCAACGGCGGACAAGAACGCGCCGTTTTGCCCCTTCCGCTGTGTAATCCGGCAACTTTAGCGAACCAATTAGCCATTCCATCCATTGCGCAGGCTGGCGAGCGAAACGGTCGGCACAGGCGGGGTCGAGTCGCCTCAGGCCAGAATAGACGTTGTCAAAGTCGACAAAAAGCGCACTCTTCAATTTACCTTTCCCCAGTTGCAACGGTTCGTTGCTTTAACCATTGATGAGCAGCCGCGAAAATGGGAGTGGTGTATTCCGAGTATGAGGTCGCGAGAGTCCCATCTTGCAGCCCCAGAATATTAACCCGCCTGACTTTGCCTGAGCAGTTCGTGGTGACGGCCGCTAAGTCGCACGCACTGGCTTGAAAGCCAGCGGTATTCCACCGCCGACATCCAGCGATCGAGTCGGGGCGCTCGAGTCTCTGGAGCAACTATTGATCTAGCGAGACAGTCCGTATATTGTCCATTCACCCGACAAAACGGTCTTAAGTCTACGTCGTAGGCTCTCCCTCACGCTCACGTGTAGTGCGCGTTGCTGAAACCGACGGCAATGTGCCTCGCATCACTTCAACCATCGGCGTGCCCTCCCGAACGCCGGAGCCCGGTGACGGGCTGTCTGTACCGCACCAAGGCGTTCACTGAGAAGACGCTTTCCCTGATTGGTAGGCGATCTGATGTTCGTGCGCTAATTGGGGGCAAAAGCTGAATAGTTACCGTGCCTGTGGTGCCAGGCAAACCGACATTCGCCTTTCGAGCAAACAGACTGGGCCCGCTTGCGCTCTCGCTGCCACTGTTGCGCAAGTCATTGCGACATTGCCAACCGTTTTACGTCCTCGTCTTGGAGATCTCCATGTCACGACCGGCTAGGAAAAGAAGGAGCGGCGAATTGCTGCAGCGTTCTGGCACCATTCGACAGATTCGCACCAGCCTGAGTATTCGCGCTGACAGACCTCGATCATTGCCGCCAGAAAGGGCGACCATGCTTACCATTGACATCGAGGGGGACCTCACAGAGCCAGTAGCAGGAACTTCGCAGTTTTCCATAATGGCCTACGTTAGCACGAACCCAGTTGTGGGGCAGGCGGAGGTGCCATCGATCGGCGCGTTCAGTGCTATCAAGCCAGTTCTGCAGGGTGCAATCGACCTATCTCAAAGTGAATTTCAGTCTCTGCTAACGATGGCGTCTGCCGGAATGCTTCGATGCTGCTATTTCGTGTTTACGAGACCTCGTTACCGCTCGGCCTTGATTGTCAACGCGAACTTTAATTCAAGGACGACGCACGAGCTTGACGAGTAGCTGATGTTACGGGGTCGGAGGCGGACAGCCACTGCTAGTGAGCTTGCAGATTCCAAAACACCGCGGCGGCGCGTAGCATTCGCTGAGCTTGCATAGCCTCATCCGGCATAGCCGTCGGACGCGAAGTAGTGATGGGGTGGCTGCCCCTCAATATTTGGGCGGTCTCTAGAATGAAGTGCAACACCCTGATGTTAGGGTGTTGGGATGGGACAAAGCTACAGTCAACTGGGTATCGAAGAGCGTAACTGGATTCATCGCCTACTAAACGAGGGGTGCAGCCTGCG